>Ga0302285_10000385_pt1 | contig 24592 bp, 14 predicted proteins | sample III_Fen_E2_2_FD_200455 | JGI IMG/M metagenome (GOLD analysis project Ga0302285, IMG submission 200455) | Peat permafrost microbial communities from Stordalen Mire near Abisko, Sweden - III_Fen_E2_2 | ecosystem: Environmental > Terrestrial > Soil > Wetlands > Permafrost | place: Sweden: Abisko... | reverse complement strand
GACTTAAAATAGTCGAAAATCTCAAATAAATCACCGAACTATTGAAAAAATCATACTTTTTAATTTCTTTCTTTTCAACTTTAATCTTTGAAATTTTCATTACTTTATGAAGTTTCCAGCTAGCCTGAGATGAGTCCAACTTAAGCTGACAAATTATCAATGCTTTTAAGAACACCTTTGTAATTCCCTTCGACTCGATCTAGCTTCTCTAGCCTGCTCATCACTGCCTTAAATTTCTCTTCTTGACTTAAGAATTTCTTCTCAAATTGTATCTTCTAATCTAACAGTTTATCTTCGAGTTTCCTCAGTCTTGTTAGATAACCGATCCCACTGTTTTCTTCCTATTCAGTCAGAATCAGATCGTCATTCAAGTATGCAAAACTTTAAAAATACTTACATGTCCAAGTTCATGGCGTGTTCCCTCCAAATGATTCAGTTTTTCTTCGATCTGTGTGAGTAGTTAGTTATGATTTTAGACCAGTTTTCAAATCGATAACTCAGAAATATTCATCTTGAAATAACTTCAGGGTTACTTTTTTGAAGAGAGAATCATAGAGATCGAATCTACTGCGTATAGCATCTGGTTCTACAGCATATTTAGCCGATTTACTCATGTTTCCAGCTGATAAAAATGACAGAAGAGCAAACAAGACTGCTATTATCTTGTTCTCTTATTTGATTTTGGAGTTTTAATATTTAAGTTAAATCTCTCCTACACCTTGATTTCGTCTGTTTTTTACTTACCCTTACGCCCCACCCACATCCACTCCTCTAAAAATCTTCAGTTTAAATTAAAGTGTATGTATCAAATACTCCCCTCCATTCAAAAATCTATTTTAATCTACAGTAATTCCTTGCACTTACTCTTAAAATACTGATTCCTCTCATTCTAACCAAGAAAGTTTCGTTCTTTCAACAGACATGCATTTTTCCCCTCCTTCCAATTATCCTTAACGTTTTCTTGAAAAAGACATTTGCTTTGTTATTTATTAGTTTTTGAAGACATATTTTTTTCCCCATTATTACTTAAATATTGGTATTTTAAAAAAATTCTTTGTTTTCGCAACACATACCAACACTTTCTGCATAAATCTTCAAGGGATCCTCTTCTTTTTTACTGTTGTGTCTCTAGCCTCAACTTTTATCCTATTCATTTTTCATTTTGAAAATTAATCCAAAATCAATGTTATCTCGAAATTACTCTGAAGTTGCTTATGCTCTTTGAGGAAAGAGAGATCCTTATTTATCAAAATGCGCTCCTCTATGTTGAAGGGCATTATTATTCTCTTTTTGCAATGTTTAATATTGCTAAACTAGAATTTCATAATTGAATATCTGTCTTGATAATTCTTCTTAATGCCTTTGTTGCTGTTTCTCCAACTAACTTCTCTGATCGATCAACTACTCTTGCTATTCTTCTATCTTTTCTTGCAATTACTAATTATATTCAACAAGTTCTCCATAACCAGAGCGAGAAAATCGTCCTAGAATATTCTCTATTTCTCCTTGCATTTTCTCAATTATTCCCTTCTGCCTTTCTCCCTACAAACGTAGAAGCTGCCCTTCACTCTCCAGCATGTAAATCGATCTCTTGTAAGTTATCTCCTTTTCTCTTTGATCCTAAAAAAATACATAACATCGTTTTCATTCAGTCGATTCTATTAGTATTACCTGCTACAACGCCTAGTGTTCAAGAATCTACTTCTTATGTTAGAGCAGTAAATTTTCATAATCTTGACTCAAAGAGACTTTCTAGAGACCTTCTTCGGCCATTCCATTGATTTGAGAAGACAAATTCTTATTCTTTTAAAGTAATTCATCTTTGGTAATCCTTAGCAGTTAAATTTCTTGAAGGAGCTCATCTCTCTGCGTTTTTGCCTTGAAATCTCAGAATACATACAACCAATCAAGCGTTATTAAATGAACTGTTTTTGCTTACATGCAGCCTAAATCTTCAAAAGGAGACCTTAGGCTTCCTGTATGGAAGAAAACATACTTACAAACTACATTTGATTTTTAAATTAACTTGATTTTTCAATTTCCAATGATTTTTTCGATCCGATTTCACAAACCTGATGATTAATTTCGGACTTAAAATTAGTCAAATCTTATTTTTTTTCTTTAAATAATCTTCAAAACATCAGGCTAATAACAGAAATCTGCAGGTTGTTGCATAATATATCAAAATAAACAAGATTTTTAAATCTTTACGCACTCTATAACATAAATCTTAATTGAAAAGAGAAAAAAGCATATGCTTGAGATGAATAACTAACTAACAAACTAGTCAATCAATCATTTTTTTCCCTTTTCATTTTAAAACTCAAGACTCCATTGAATCAAGCTCTTTTGCTTGCACCATGACTCCTAGTTTTACGGATGTACTTTTTGGTATAACGAGGAATTACTTTAACTATCTTGGGAGGTTTGATTTTTCTCGTTTTGGATGCAGATTGTTTTAGAAGTTATTTTTTGAGTTATTTTTTAATTCTTTTTGTTTTTTACATGAGCTTCTTGGCAAGAATAACTTTTGTAGCTTTTCCTGTTGATCCATGCTAACTTTTAGGATCTTTTACAGTCTCCTCTTCATCTGTTTCATCTTCTTCTTCCTCTTCCTCTTCTTCTTGTTTTTTCTTATTCTTCTTCTTGAAGATTGTGCTGATTTAAATCATTCTCATATTATTTGGGTTATTCTTGGAAATCATTGCGTCAAGAGTAAGTGCATTGCTTCCCTTTTTCTAATTCTACTTGGATTCCGGTGAGTGCGAAGAAACAGGAAGAGAGAGAAGATCAATACTTGGGAATTCATTCGAAGTTATGGATTGATATCGTTCCCTGAAAACATCAATTGACTATTTTGACAATTCAAATTTACATTTTTCACGTTTTGTCACTTAGCAGCATAATTATTTAACTCTTCGAATCTCATAGATTTTCTGCAATTAGTCTTCTTTTAGTTTAACTCCTTTAGATGAGGGCTTACTTCCTTTAGTGTTTGAGACAGGGGATTGCAGAGGGTCAATTATTGTTTCTCTTCTCTGTTTTCACAGAAAACTTAATTAATCAACTATTATTAACTAAAATCTATCATTGTGAAGTTCGTTCTTACCCTTTGAATAGATTGTTGTTAAGAGAATTGCTCTAGCAAAGATTCTCTTTAGAGTTAATTTATATCTCCTCCAAAGAGCATGAAAAGGCCTTTATATTTCATAATCAAATCATTCCGCAGACATCTCGTACAGTAGCAATTTCCCTTTAAAGTTAAAATATCCCCCTAACAACAATTCAGCTTAAAATGATGATTTACTTGACAAAATGGACATAGCCAATCATGAATCTCCTTAATGCCAGGTAAGGCAATATCGTAATTTTGCTTCAGACACGAACGGCAAAATAATCTGCGACAGACAAGATCACCATCTAAGCGCTGAAACATAGAATAGCAATTACGCTTTTTGTTAACTTATGGCTTCTTGCTGGTTAAACTCTCAGATTCGGCTTACAAAGAAAATCAAAGATTAAATGAAAAAAATCATTAATTTATGAAATATTAAAGAATTGTGTAAAAATTGATTGGATAAAATAATCAAATTCAAATTGTATCTACTTTAAGAGAAGAGATATGGATCAGTTACAACGTAGTTGTAAACAGGTAGCCCCATGACTGATGCTTTATACCTGCATCGTACAAGAACTGATCTTTTGAAGAGATGCTTGCAGTGATGGCAAATATCAAATTTTTCCATTTAATTTCCTTATGAATCTTTCTTCTTTATGAGTTCTTTAACATTTGCAAGTCGAATAGGATTAAGTTTTTGCCTTGCTTTCTAAATTTAGCTCCATCCATAGAACTATTAAAGGAAATAAAACAAATGGAAACTTGAATACAAATGTGAGAAAAAGATTTTTAATTTACATTGTTGCAAGTATGTGAAAAAAGAGTTTTTTAAGGAATATTGTAAAAAGAAAACAAGCCTTAATCTCTGAAAACATTCAGCTAATCAACAAGATCTTCAGGCATCCATTCGGAGTATTCGTTGAACGCTTTCTCAAAGCGAACTTCAAATTGAGGTTCTCCATCTTTATTCGAATATGCTGTAACGCAAGAAATTGTCTCTGCAAGCTACCGACGCTCAAGCATTAAGATAGTTCTCCCAAGATATTCTGCCTGCACGTGCATGCTGGAAAGTTTCGTGTAATTTTTTTCCAACAGAAGTTAGAGTTGTGATCTACCATTTTCCTGATCGATATGCGATCCCGATCCGGTATTATTCTTCAAGAATATAATTGAATTCTTACTCATTTCCATTTTAAGCTACCCTTCGAGACTGCAAACAGACAAATTTTTCCCAATTATTCATTATTATCCCACAAACTTTGAAAATATTAAATAAACATATTTTTTTGCTCACTGATGAATGTTAACTCGATTGACACTATTGATTTTCATTAAATCTTCTTGAAGTTTCTTTGTTTCTGCAATAAGCTCATCTTCTTCTTGGTCGATTTCTTGAAAAATTGTTGAATTTTCTTTGATAAAAATTATCAAACTCTTCAAAGTTTGTTGCTCTTCCAAAAGTGCATCTTTCATGTCTTCACTTGCAATATTCGTCGGAATCGCTTTTTTCTTAATTTTCTATACCTTTTTAATCATCTGCTTGTCTGTGAGATATCCATTTAACAGCATGAAGGTAATTCTTATGTGTAATAATAAGTTTTAATGAGCCAATTAGGGTAAATCTTCAATTTATTATGGAAACAATGCATGATCTCCTATCAAGCTTTCCACAGCTAAATTCGCTCTCCAATCTTCCCACTCCAACTCCACATCATCACCTATTTGTTATTCATCGAAAATGTTCAAAAATTTAGTTAGTTCTTCACATTATTTTTCCAAAATACTTGAGGAAAACGTAAAATAATAGAAACATAGAAAATAAAACTCAAAGTTAAAGTTGAAAGTTGATGCCTGCTTTGATAAATCCTGGGTAGATAATCTTTGCATTTTGATTGGATAATCTAATATCTAAAGGATTGCTTGTTTTCTTTATGATAATTTAACATGAATATTGAGTAAAGCTGAAGAAAAGTACACAGTAATGGAGAGTTGAAAGTATTTTTGAGATATTCTAGTTTATTTTCATCTTGAGTGCTTATTTTTCTTAGATAAGTGCTGTTCACGTGTCTCCAGAATTATCGCATTTGATGGTCCGTTTGAGAAAGCCCTTGTGTTTGCTGATAATTGATTTGATAGTTCAAACTGCGGACTTTCAGGATGTTGCTGTGAAATAAAATAATGTACTCTAACATGTTAACCATTGTAATGCGAAATATTACTTTGTTAGAGGGTCCAATATGTCAAAATTGCTGTTCTTCTTATCAAGTTTGATGATTTTTTCTAATGCATTTCTTGATTCTTCCTCTTCTTCCTTGGCTTTTTTCTACAATTGCTGCTATAACAACAGTTACTATTGCTATTACTCCTTTGTTTATGCTTCTATCTGATCCTTTTTATTCTCTTGCTCAATCTTCCTATGCGGTTTTAATGTTTTGATATTATTTCTATCTTTTCCTATGGGCTTCTTTAGTTCTAAAGCTCCTCTTTTCTGTGAGATTTCTGCGCTTTTTTTTACATATTTTTTATCAATTGTTTTCTTCAATCTCCCCATCTTCAACGTTGACTCACCAGCTTGAAATTGGTCCTGATTCTCTTCTTGATTTTTGTCCAATATTGGAACTATCTTTGTAGCTGTTTGCTCTATTTAATCTGAAAAGACCTGATCAATTGTATTGAGATACCTAATTAAAAATACCTTTGACAAATCTCAGCCGCAATACAGATTCTACCTTCTATTTTCTCAAAATTAAACTCTGTCTAAAAAAATTGTTCTATCTTGCATATTCCTTGTAAAATCCACTTCCCTCTCCTGAATTAATTTTCAAATTCAGATTCCTTTCATAGATTTCAATTTTTGACGCGATCATCTAATACTTAACCAAATGGAAAGGATTTCTTAGTCTCGCCCAAAGATACTTTTTTTCTGTCTTTTTGCTAATTTTGTTTAAAATTTTTGTAATAAAATGGAAATTTTTATTTCAAAGTAACTTATCTTAAATGTGTGCTCATTCTGATTGAATTATCTCTTTCAAGCTAATAGCTTGATAAACTATCTCCACAATAGACCAAATAATAATATTTCTTATTGTGTTGCAGTAAAAAATCTCAATAACTCAATTTCAGTTTCTATCATTTGTTTCTTTTATCGTGTTTACTTGAAAATGCATTACAGTAACAAATTTCTAGATAATTATAATTTTGTTTAGGTGATTTTCAATTATTGCCTTGCAAAGTGTGTCTCTTGTTGAAATTGCTTCCTGATTAAGGGATGATGTCCTACTTTTGAGGTGTGAAGGATTCTTTCGGGTGTGTCTTGGAAGGCTTTGAAAGATTTGAAGAGCTCAAAAGAGAATTTTTTTTAGTTTATGAAGTGATGTCTTCAAAGTATTTGATGAAGTTATTCTTAGTGCTGTAGTTGTTATCGTTAATGGAGAGTTTCTTGTGAGATGGTTCAAGGGATTTTCTGCTATTTTGATTAGATTTCTGTTTGATGTGGTTCTTTTTAGTTGCTGATTTTACCATATTTGGATTTACTCTCGAATTAGGTTCTAAAAATTTTGAGTTGGTTGTATTTTCAGATATATTAAATTGCTGCAGAGGAGACTGAGTAGTTGAATATGACACATTAGAAGGGAAAGACGTTTAAAGAGATTAAAATCCACTTGGAATGCAGTTTTGATATAAAAGTTGAGATATTTCATTAGAATTCGAATTTGAATTGTAATTACTTGTTCCTTCTTATTGCTGGGATTACTAATTTTATGGTAAAGTAGGCCCAGAATCAGATTATGTTTCTGAATTACCAACATCTGTTTTGACTCCCAAGCTAGTTGAAGATAATCCTATCATGTGTCCGCAGCTGTTTTTCTTTTTTCCAAGAATTGGTACCATTTAGTAGTTATTTTCTTTATTAATCATGCCGAATGCAGCTCCGTTCCCTAAAAAATGACTTGTACTTGCACTGTTCGAGTTGGCTCTTCCATCTCCATTAACTGCTGAAGGGTTCTTAAAATTATGGCTGGAAATATTTTTATAGAATATTTTCTGAGCAGTTGAGATTTCATTTCCATTGGACAAAGAATGGTTTTCACTACGCACATTCCCTGAAACCAACACTGGAGCAGATCCAACAGAATCCTCTCGCTTTTCTGGGAGAATTTTCTTTTTTGCATTTGCGTTCGAGGAAGTTGCAGGTCTCTTTAAATCCATTAAACTCGATGAAACTAGGGGATGATTTTTAGGAGAGTAACAAGGTGATACGTAGCGTTTTTTGTCTTGAGAAGAGGATGTATGATGCCCATAATTACTACTGTTAGCTTATTTTTAATGCTAATTAACAGGTGGTTGCAATTAGAGAGCGAGATGATTTCCATTAGAGGGGTTAACAGGATTTTTAAGATTCTTCGTTGAGAAGCTCATTTATCCCTTGAGAAAACTTTTAATAAGTGCAGCAGAGTCAACTCCCTTATCTTTTATGGCAGTGTTGATGCTGTTATGTCCACTTCGGAGTATATCTAGATCTAAGAATTTTCCTTTTTACCCGGATTAATTTTCAGTGACAGATTAATGCAATAATTGATGATTTCCACTGAAATGGTGTTCAAAATTATTGCTTAGAGATCCTCCGCCAACAAACAGGTTGTGGTTTTAAGAGGAAGTCTTTTTAGCTGTGTTTTAGTGGCTGTTTGAGCTGCTTGATATGCCATGCTTGTATGTTCTTGACGCGCTTGTTTCTGTGTTTGTACGCTTTTAAGAAGCTAAATGTTGAATAAGTTGGGCACTTGAGGCGATATTAGATGAATTCTAACCTAAAATAGAAAAACAGCCCATTAAGTTTCCTCTTGTTGGATTGCTGTTACGAGAGGAACTTTAGCACTCTCCTTGGCTTATTTAAGCGTTACTTCCATAAGAAATATTGTTAAGATTCCCACCTGCAGAGCCTGATCCATTTATAATTCCAGGATTCGTGAAATAGTAGCTGTTTCCGTTGCTTCTTTGACCTTCTTCTGCTTCCTTTCCATACATCATCTGAGAGGATGTGTTACCTCCTCTAGATTAAGTCTTGCTTGTGATGGAATCTCTAGGTAGTAAATTACTATTGGAGTTTTACAATGGATTATCCCCTCTTGAATTGGTATTCTTAGCACCTGAAAATATTCCATTTCTCCAATTTATGTTAGTATTTCGATCAGGTGATTGATGCTGATTGTTGTTGTTATTGTTGGTGTTACTGTTGTGTGCGCTGCTAAAAGAATTCTAATGGGTAATCCCTTTCGATGTCAATGCAGCTGCAGCTATGGCTTTAGCTATTACTGATTAGGAGGATTGTTGAGATTATGATAATATTGAATGGGGGAGTTTTTTTTAAAAAGGACGTTTTTCATTCTCTAGGCAGACTGAATGGCTGCCTGAAGATGGTGGTTGGAAGTTGTTTCTTGGATTTGATGATGGCTATGTATTTGTAGAGTTTGGCTATTCCCCTCGATTGTTGTTAGAAGAACCTGGAGTGCTGTTTTATCTCATGAGATCATTCTCAAGAAGTGAATTTTAACTAAATTATTTTTTAAAAATGAAAAGTTATTCAAATTTGAAGATAAAAAAGGAATAATCAAGTCAAGTTTATTGAATGCTGTTGTCTCACCCTAGCAGTTTAGCTGAAGTTGGATTGATGTAATAGAAGAAAGAGAAAAGAGACTCTGGAGAAGAGCGAGATTGAGATATTTTTGGCAACTCAATTTCTCTAAATTCTGAATGAATATATGATTAGTTTATATCGATTTATATTGGTGGTTGGATTCTTTGCTGAATGATGTCTTTCCAATTTACATCGTTAAACCATGGACAAGATCGTATTTCTTCAAATGAATCGATTCTTTCAGTTGGTTTCTTAGCTAATAGCGCATATAATAGCTAACTAAGATGAGGATTTACATATTCAGGTACGATTAACTCCTCAGTTTGAATGTTCTTCAAGATTGTTTCTGTGTTGTTTGCATAAAATGGAGGCAATCCAGTCACAAGCTCATAAAGGAATGCTCCTAGAGTGTAGAAATCTACGGAATAATTGTAGCCTTAACGGAGAAGTACTTCAGGTGCCATGTACTCTGGAGATCCACAAAAAGAGTCTGTCATTTCTTCTATCTGCATCCCTATCTTAGATAGCCCAAAGTCTGTCAGTCTCACGTGTCCATGAATATCAAGGACTATATTCTCAGGCTTTTTTGTTAAATGTTTCCCAAAAAAACAATTTGTTTGATTTGACTTTTATCACAAATAATTAATAGGAATTGTAAATACCTTAAGGTCTCTGTAGAGTATTTTGTGCAAATGCAGATACTCGAAACAAATCAAGATTTCCACAAAATAGAATTTCGCTTCATTTTCAGTGAGTTTGCGATTCTATAAATGGAAGAATAACTCTCCACCACAGTAAAACTCTAGCAGGAAGTTAAGATGTAATTCTGACTCAAAACAAGCATGTAATGTGGCAATGAATGGTGCTTTAGATGCGTCGATTAAAATTTTTCTTTCTCTGAGTAGCTATTCGATTCTCTTGTATTCACTTAGATGAGTCTTCGGTATCATTTTGAGTGCAAATAGCATTCCAGATTGTAGATTACGTACTACATAAGACAAAAGGAAAAATTATAGAAAAATATAAAATTTTATTTCCAAAAAATAAGCACAGCAAAAAGAAAATTCAAAAATAAATTATTTTATTTTTTGTTTGCTTTGTTATTGCTGAGATTACCTAGAAATACTTCAGATGTACCTCCTTTCCCGAGGCATTTTAAAAACTAAAAATGATGGACAGATAGCTAGGATGAGGTCAAAAGCTGTTAGGAATAAACTGGCTTGAGAATGGAATGAGAAGCAATTGCAGATACTTTGTTTTTTGGCTAAGTTAAATAGTAGTCTATGACTTCGTTTTGATTCACTGATTCGAGGCATACTATCTTGGATGCATTTACTGAAGTTTCACTTATCGCTTCCATCAAGATACAGGCTTATTATGTGAGCATCTCAACTGTACCATCTGATGGAACGAATATTGACAACTGTGTTCCATTTACTTACAATCGATATTCAAGCTGAGTACTAGCATCGCTGCAGTATTCCCTGCCTAAATGACCTAATACACCTGAACTTATTGATTTACTGCATCGACTCATTTCTGAAGGAGAAACACTTTTTACCCTGCTTGCCATTCTATTTTTTCAAAAATTAAAGATTTTAATTTGATTTACACTTTCCAATAACTGATCGATATCTTTTAGTACCCCCCTTTATTTCAAGCATGCGTCTTTTAATCCCCAGAGATTTACTTTTTTTTCTGATTTCTCACCACAGTCAGTTTAATTGATTCCCCTCTTATCTTCATTTTTATCTCTTTTTTACATGGGTTTTATAGAAAAAGCCAACACTTTGAAAGAGATATTCAAATATTTCAGCTTGAATTCTTTTACATATAATCAGATAATTGAGCATTTTTTTATTTTTCACATTTGACAAAAGGTTCATCGAGATCTTGACTAATGTTTGAATTAGTAGGGAGTATGAATTTAGTAGTATTTATTTTAATAAATAAAAATTACTTTGAAAAAAAAAATAATGTACTTATTGCAGTTTAATTGTAAAAATAATTCCATAATAATCAAATTTTAAATCTTAAAGGAAAGAGATACTTAATTGAAACCTAGCTGCAAAAATAAGTCAAAAAGATGTTAGAAAATATCTACATTTTCTCTTTTTCATTCAAGAAATTCAAGAAGATGTTTTTCTTTTTTTTTTTGATAATTGTTCAAATTAACTACTTTTCAGTGAAGTAATATTTTGTTTCGAATATTTTAGTTGAGACTCTAGCTAATACATAAGCAATGCAATTGCCTTATTAGCAGGAAGAATTAAGAACAATATTCCCCACAATTAATATTGGATTCAAATATATTATCAAAAAAAATAATAATTAATTCACAAATTTTTTAAGTTTAGCGCAAAATTGAAGTAGTTGTTTTAAGCTCACAATTACTAAGAATGAGCGCTTCTGACAGAAAAGAGGAAGAAAGTGAAACAGAGAAGGATTAGATTGATCACTTTGGTGTAAATGACTCATATGGCGAAGAGAATGAAGATAGAAATAGTTTTGAGGAAAAAGAAGGAGAATTTATGAGAAAAAAGTCGAAGTTTTGTATTTTTAAATGTGAAGAAGAGGATGAAGAAGAAGATGAAGAAGAGAAAAACTCTTTAGAATAGTTAGCGAAAAATTCCATAAAGGATAAAAAACGAAGAGAACAGAGAGATGGAAAAACAAGAGAAAGTTATGAAGAAAGTGATAATTCAACTAATTTTGAGAATACTTCAAACAATAAGGGGAAAAATCTTAATAATTTCTTTGAAGAAAGTGTCTCATTTGATTCAAATCAGGCTGCTAATCGATACTATTCAGAAGAAGAATCGAATTTTGAAGTTGAATCATAAAGCAATATCTTCAGGCAGCATGACCAGTTTAACAATAGATCGAATCCCTAATAGATTCATGAGAATCAGTCAGCAGCATGGAAGCTAGAAGACTGGAAGAATCTCATTCCACTTTCTAAATTGTAAGTTTTTACAATTAAGTTATTAATTTTTTGTGCTAAATATTCTTGGAAAAACAATAATTTTAGGTAACAGATTAACATTTCTAAAGAGGAAGAACCATCAGAAGAACAAAAATAAACATAATCTAGCAATCCAGATGTATTGTTTGAAGTGCATTACATTGCCTTTGAGTAAGCTTTATCCTTTAAGTTAAAAAAGTTCAAAAACATGTTTATTCTTATTACTTATTAGAGAACTCATGAGAGGAGCTTATTTTGGAATACAAAAACTCAAAATAATCGATGAAATGAAGCATACACTCATTCCTGAACTATTTCCTGAAGAATGGAAGGAGATATTGCGGAACAATCATGAACCAAATAATTTTAGAAGACCACCGAAGGCTACCAAATCAGCTAAATACTCAACAAAGAAGAAACAATTAAACATATTGAAAACTTCCAAGAGGGTACGATCTGAGTTCCTAGAAGAAAACCGAAATGAGTTCTTGAAAATGCCAAGGTTGGATAAAGAAAAATGGCCAAAGTATATTGGCTCATTCTAGACATGTCCTTCGTTATTTTCAGTAGCTGTTTTGAAACGCTTCAAGATAAACAGGAGTGTGTCATCTAATATTATAAGATTAACTTCTTAATTATAAATCGGTGAATCTCTTTTTTTTAGCGCTCCTTTTGTAGCGGAAAGCAGAGGATAATGCAAGAGTATCAAATAATAACTAGGAACTGTTTCTACTTTTGTTCAAAGTGAAACTACTCATACTAAAGTAATTTTAATAGACTTTAAGATGAAAAGTATTTTGGTTTGTCTGATTATTGTATTGTTTTTTTGAAGTTTGGAGAGTTAAACCATTATTTTAATGAAATATGGAGCTTTTTGATTTAAAAAAACATAGTAACGCTCAAAGGAAAGGTGGTTTCACTTCCGAAATTACAAAGAGATACATACGATTCTAAATTGAATATGGATATCATAGTAGATGTTTTTTTAAATAAAGAGTTTATTGATAATATGGAATAAGAGAATATAGAAGAATTATTCACTAAAGAACAAAAACAAAGCAGTAAAGTAGATGACAGTGATGATGAGGATGACAATGATGATAAAGAGATCTCAAAACGTGCATCGGATAAGCTAAAAAAAGAAAAAAAGACAACTGAATTTAAGAATTTAAGCAAAGCCGAAAAAGAAAAAATATGGGATGAAAACTAAAAATAGCACTTAAAAGAAGCACTATTGATGCTTGTGGCATTCATGAAGTTGTAGGTGATCAGTCCAGCTCTTGTGAAATAGAAGAAAAAGAATAAATTTAAACTATTGACTGATATCATCTATCGAAGAAGAAATCCATTCAGAAAAGAAGAATAGATTAAGATCGTCGTTAAATCTGCAGAAATTGAATAGTATTATTAGAAAGCTAGTTTTCTAAACGATCCTGTGAGTTGTTTCAAACTTTATAAAGTAATCGATGAATTGATTAAAAATGGAGTTAAAGAAGAAGATTTACTTGATAATATTAAGTTTTCCTTGGAGTATAATACCTTAGAAGGTTTTTCTTATTAAAATGAAAGAATTGAGAATGAAGAACAATTCGATTCTGGCTAGGAAGAAATACATAATAATCCAAGGCTGAAAAGATAAGAAATAGCTCATTTTATTGAGATGGCAGCTTAGCCTGTTGAATCTGCAGCCAACAGTAAAAGTGAAGAAGCTCAAGCAGAAAATTGGAATAATAAGTTTGCGATGACGCATGAATCGAAGTTTTATGTATTAACTCCAACACCAGAAGCCATGAAAACTTAGCTGTTCATATATCAACAATAAGGGCTTTCATGGCTGCTGTATAGAGAAGGGAAGATATCTAAAGCTTAGCTGTTTAAAGATGCTCCAGAGTTGCTGTAAGAAGATAGAGATCTCAGTCCGTTTTATGAAGAAATACTTCTCCCTGATGGGTATAAATTCTATCTTAATGTCCTATCAGGGCATGTTAGTCCTAACTTTATCAAGGTAATATTATAATCAAGTGAATTTATTATGTTTTTAATCTCTTCTTTCTCAGGCTAAGCACACCTTTGGAGGAATATTAGGTGACATGATGGGATTAGGGAAAACTCTAATGAGTTTGGCACTTATTCTCTTTGACTTAAAGGAATAACGAAAGAAGCAAGCATACGGTACTCTGATCATATTGCCACTTTAGTTAATTGCATAATGGGAGAGATAAATTGCATTGCATACTTATCCAAATTCAATAAAAATCTGGAACTACCACCGGAGGAATGCAAGTGAGAAATAACTATTAGACAGTGATATTGTGTTGTGCACTTACGATGTGCTGAGTTCTAAATTCAAGAGACAGAAATCATCATGTCCACTGTTTTAGCAAGCATGGCATAGGATTATCTTAGATGAAGCGCACAAAATTAAGAATAAGGATTCATTTTTTGCTAAAAGTGCGTAAGCTTTGAAGGCAGAATATCGATGGTGCATGACGGGGACACCAATAGTCAATCACCTTGATGTAATAAAAGAAATTTTTTTCTTTTTTTGAAGATTCCCCTCATGAATGATGTTGATTTTTCTTGAAATTGAACCAAAAACAGGATTTATTTAGTCTGTTACGGTTTCTTCGCGTAGAGACATTTGGTGAGTGGATATGGTGGAAAGCGCACATGAAAATAGTCGATAAATCTTCTTAAGAATCTGCAGATATTTTTGATCTTCTTCATCAAGTAATTTAGCCAATTATTCTTAGAAGAACTAAAGATTCCACGGATAAATCTGGAAAAGAGATACTTTCACTGCCTTAGAAGTTTATTCATAAGATTGAAGTTGACTTAGTGCCAAGTGAGAAGAGATTGTATGATATAATTCATTCGAAAAGTGAAGCGATATTCAATCGTCTGAATGAAGCAGGATAGATTAAATCAAAGTATATTCACATTTTTTAGATAATTTCGAAACTACGCTAGTTTTGTGTCCATCCGAGCTTGGTTTTCGCAGATATTGACGAAGATAAGCTCAATAATGTTGAGAGTTTTCAATCGAAAATTGATTTGTTTCTCTAAAAGAACTTGGAGGGAAGCAATAATCATAACAATGTTCATGATAAAGACAATGGAGATCAGCGTAACTCAGTATCTGATACCTATAAAGCTGAAGTGATAAAACAGATTTAACAAGGCAAATTCAGTACTTGCTAAGTGTGCCTAGATGAGATTAATAAGCACAGTCTTAGCAAATGCTTGCACGTTTTGTGCTCTGATTGTTTCAAAAAGAGTATCAGAAAATATGGAAATTGCCCTCTTTGTCGTAAAAATCTCACTTTAGAAGACATCATGGATATCGACTTGTAATAGAATTTACAAATTATTTTTGGTATAATTATTGAATTCTAACTAAATTTATGGATATTTTATGATGATTTAGAGAAGCCGCAGCGCATGAAGCAGACTCTTTTGAATTAGCTTCATATAATAACCGTAGACAATTAACAGGTTCGAAGATGCAAAAGATTATTGAGCTCATTTAGGCAATTCAAGATAAAAATGAAAAGGTAGTTGTATTCTCTTAATGGCTAGGCGCACTTGATATCCTTGAGCAACATCTGGGAGAAAGAAATATTACATTTTAGGTAAAAAATGCAGCATAATTTGTTATTTGGTAATGAAACATTCCTTCTTTTTTGAAGCGTCTCGATGGGAAAGTCAATCGAGAAAACAGAGAAAGGGTCCTTCAAAATTTTGAGAAAAAATAATCAGAAGAAGATGAATAAAACATAACAGTTCTCCTTGCTTCTATGAAGAGCACGTGTGTTGGGCTTAATCTAATCGCTGCAAACAATGTTATACTTTGTGATAGTTGGTGGAATCCAGCAATTGAGGACTAAGCTATGGAAAGAGTGCATCGAATTGGATAGGATAAGGAAGTCAATGTATGGAGAGTTGTTTGTAAGCACACGGTGGAAGAAAGAGTCCTTCAATTGCATGAAGAAAAAAGGAGATTGATTTCGGATGCTTTATCTTGCACTGAAAGTGGTAGATAAGAAAATGCTATTAATGATATTAGATTTCTATTTGCATAACCTGAATGAGAGAGATTTTAGAGAAAATTAGAAGAAAACAAACAAATATGTTTTATTCTTGTAAATACTAAAATTAGTTTGTGTTTTCCCTAGTTGATAACCACAAATTAAAGAATGGTTTTGTGTTGTTATTGACTTGTAACCCATAAGAATTACAATAAGCTGGAACTAACTATTCTTGTAAAATAAATAACAAAAGATATTCAAGTTGTTGTTTTTGCTTTATCTGAACGAAAAATTATTGTATATTTAGCATGATTTATCTTATCATTTGACTAGGATATCAGTGCCATTAATATTAACTCTTGTTAAATGCAGCTGCTGCTTTACAGCTTCACAAAGTCCTCCAATATCTTATCCTTCTTCTTCTAATCTCCTAGTAAAAAAGAAATCAAATTGAATTATCTTGATTATTTGATAATTAGTTTTTTACTTTTCACTGACATATATTTTGCGGAGATTGGGCTATTATGAGACTGACTTGAGGAAATTTACAGAAGATTCTGTATTGAACTCATCCGAGTTATTGCTGTTAGGTTAAATATCATAACAAAAAAGGATCATTAGCTAATTTATCTAAACCATCTGAAATGGCTTGAATTATGAATCTCACATATCAAGGAAGAGAGTTTTGAGTTTCTTCATTGAACCTAACGTTTCTTTTAACTTTTCCTCTAAAATCGACTGCCGAAGCTCCTTGAAATCAGGACTAATTGAAATTATTCAATAAATGCCATTGATTAAGAAGAATTGTAATTTTATTCTTGGTTTACTTCAATTTAAGGAATAAATGTTCGAGAGATCCTCCTAGAGACTCTAGTGCTTTGCAGATGTTATTATATGATTCAATGCACACTTCCGATAAGTCTTTCCTGAAAAAAAGAAAAACCAAAATCATTTCTAAATTGAAACAATTACAATTTTAAAATAGCTACTCAATGATAATGAATAATTTTTTGAGCCCTGGGAAATTCCTGAGAATTTAGCTAAGATGATTAAAATACTCTCCTGTCAGCTTTGAACATGGTTCTGCTTCAACATCGATCTACTCCGGTTTCGTTTCCTGCTGACTCCAGTCGATATAATTGGATAGATCGTCGAATTCGAATTTAGAAAAATTTAATTCCAGCTCTTTAAGACCACGCATTGATGAAAACGAATCGTTGAGCTCCATGTACATGAATTCATTGATTAAATGTGAACTTCTAAATTAAAAAATCGTTGGAAACTCTAGAAAATAAAACGCAAATTAGCATACGTGAGTCGTAGCTGAAGAGATGTAAGTTTAGACAGCTTCGAAATAGAATTTGTCAATGTCCTAAATGAGTCTTCTTTCAATCCGCTATTCGGGATTCAAAATTTGTTAGATTTACATATTAGAATTGTTGAAAACACATGCTTACGATATACTGAAGGAAAGCTTCTCAAGTTGATTTAGATTCCCTATTGTTTTAGCTAGTTTAATTAGAACATTTTAACTGAAGCATGCTACATCCCTGACAAATTCAACACCATTACTTGAAAGTAGAATACAAAACAAATAACTTTTATCTTACCTTAATTCTACTCTCAGTCTCTGAATTTCAGGCATTCTACTCAAGCTTTAAGAGAGATTTCCAAGGAATGACTCCGAAAATATTTAAGTGAAGTATCTTTAATTTTTTTACAAACATTACAAGTCAAAATGCAATCATTTATTTTTGTTTTGCTTACCCAGGTTAATCCCTTGAGATCTTGAATTCAAATTTTCTAATTCTACTGAGTGATTCAAAGCTCTTTGCTAGTGTATTCCAAGATTTTGTTGTGTCTTCTAATGGACATCTAGCAAGAAAATATGGATATATTTTTAGAAAAGAATGAGCTAGCAGCTAAAAAATCGTGTTAATTACGAAAAAAGAAGGGAACATATTTTAAGTTCATTATTTTTCTTAATAAGATTCTCAATGCACTGCAGATTCTCCACTGAAACGCATTAGCTTGTTCTAAAGAAGCAATATTCCAAAAGCCAAATGAGTAAGTTATTGTTAAGTAACGGGGCAATTTTACTTCACATTCAAAGCGAATTCTTTCAGACCAGATTTGTTTTCTAGACTCTCAAGCTACGACTCGAGAGATGTATTTTCTTTTCCTACATCACTGGATAATAAACGAATTAACATATTTATCAACTGCATGTAACAATAATCCACACAATAAGGGGTAATAATTGTTACGACAAATCCAATTCGATGCCGAGTAATTTTTTATTGTGAAAGGACTAGATCTTCGAGCAAGATTGCTAATGCTTTTACATTACACTAATTTAACAAAATGCAATAACTTCATTAAAGGGACAGTATATTTAAGCAAATTATTACCTTGCAGGTTCCTCGGGTATTGCTTCTAACACTGATTCTTCGATTGCTTTGATCATGACCTTTTTGTAGATTCCAAGATATTTTTCTTAAAGTTCAGGATTAGAGTTTAATTCCGCGATTCTCTTGAAAAATTTCGAAAAATGATCTGAAATATCTTAGCACATCGCTACGGACTAATTTAGATTCTTGTCACTCTCCGCAAACGAAGAAATATCCTTTTGCGCTTGCTTCTAAGCAACGAGAAAACTTTTAGTTTATTCGTCAAGCTTGGTATATTCTATTTCGCCATCTTAATACTGATTCAATGCTTTCTTCATGGATTAGTTAAGAGAATCTGAATTAGTACCAGAGATCATTTGTTCTCTTTCATGAATCTTCTCCAGAAATGCAAGCTTTGTTTCTTCAATAGCATTGCAAAAATTAGTCGCCATCTCGTCGAACACCTTTGAAATCGTTCCTGCTGATAACTCTGATGGGGATTCAGGTGGGGTTAAATTAGGAAACATTGTAGCCAGTAAATCAGAATGAAGTAGCTCTTCTACATCACAAACTTTATCAGCATGTTCCATATGTTTGTGTCCACGTACAGTGCAGCGCATACAGAGCACACGTGTATCTTAATCACAGTTTTCCTCTAGGCATAGATAACACTACCTGCGGCTATTGTGTACAGAGCAAACAGCACCTGTGTTCATGTTGGAATGTGTAAAAGTTTGAATGTTTATTTCTCTCTGTTTTTGTTGTTGTCAGTCAAGCTAACTTCAAATTATTATTTTATCAATTAAAAATCAATATTTTTGTTTTCTCGCGCCAGTTTAGTGTCTTTACAAAATATCTGATGCAAATCTGTTTGAAACATTGAAATCTGATGAAATATGAAAGTTAAGGGTTGTTTTGGAGGAATAATAAGAAATGGCTGGAGAGTAAATAATGAAAGAATTTCATTCTCAAAAAGAAAATATTAAGAAAAGAAGAAGAAAGAAAAAAAATAAGGAATTTAGCAAAAAAAAGGAAATTGCTTCAGCAAAAAAAGAGAAACAAATTATAAAGTCTAAAGGACAAAAAAATGAGGGGAAGATTTATTATTTTCAGATTTTTTAACTCAAGGATTGGATTAATCATGCTATTAAAAAGCAGAGGAACTTTCTAACAAGGAGGATTTTCTTTGGAATCATCAAAGTTTAAAACTAGAAAGTACAAGCGCAAATATCAAAAAATTGAGGATTCTCCTTTGAATAAAAATATACAGTACACAGACACATAGATAGGTACTCTCTTCAAGATCAAAATAGAAACTATTTCAAGATTCATCTCTTCAAAGAATTTCTTTGGAAATTTCAAATAAATCTAGTAAGATTACCACTCAAATATTCATAATGTTTATTGAGTTGCTAAAGTGATCCAGGCTGATGATATTCATGGAAGAAACGAAGAATAATCTGACAATACAAGCTTGGAAAAGACAGAAAAGAGTATGGATAATGATCCTGCTATTGAAATCAAGGCTCCAAATGCAGATCACTCTAGTACAATCTTAACCCTAACTAACACAAAAATATCTCAAGATGATTCTTCGCTGAAGGACGAATTATCAAAAATGATCAAGTATGAACAATGCTAAATTTGCATTGAAAAAATCAAAGACGAATGCATCACACAGCCATGCAATCACACCTTCTGTCATGAATGTATTCTCCAGTGGATGCGATAAAAGTAAAGATGTCCTCTTTGCAATACCTAGGTATTTTCTCTGTTATGGGGAGAAGTAGAGATCAATGTATCTGACATTGTCGATGGAGCGATACAAGAAAATTAAGGAATTATTGAAAGTGTTGATGAGAAAGAACATTTTGAATGTCTTGATCACAACTATTTAGGACATGAAGTTGAGAAGCTACTTTACAAATTGGATTTTGTCATGTAACAAATGGAAAAAGCAGGGAGGAAACATGAGGAATTTCATTGGTTTGTTGCGGAGTAAATTGAATCAGAAATTGAAGAACTAGAAGATATTGTTAAGTAGTTTGGATCTTTTGATCCGCAACAGGGAGCACAGAGATGTATACAATTAGAAAAACATCTAGATGCTATTAGAAACAATAAATGGAACGTTTTAGAAGACGATTATGCTGATTTATATGCTGTTCATTTACAAAAAGAAGAAGAAGAGTATTACTAACAACCTACTAATAATAGCAAGAGTTAAAATGCAGGAAAATAAACCAAGAAAAAATAGCAATAGTATTCCTAAGACGATGAAGATGATTTTGATAACTCCTCTGGTGGTCATTTCCCTCAAGGTTCGGTAAGCGGGAAAGACTTTTCAGTGAAGAATTTCAAACCTAAAGCGAAAAAGAGCTCAATTGGAGTAACTGCTAAAAGTTTCCCTAAAATATGAGCAAGACATATGAAAAAAGTAAATTAGTTTTCATGTAATCTTTTTAAACGATTATAGTTTGGTTTATGACAATCAACTTTTGTCTGATTGGCAAGAAATCATATTTACATACATTAAATACTTGAAAAAAATAATATAAAATTTGATGTTATGCTGTTCTTGTTTCGTGTCCTGATGCAAAGAGTAGTAGACTCTTTGTATGACAATTAGCATCTCGATAAACTGTCTTAAAATGAGCATATCTTCCATATGGAAGAGTGATTAGATTATCATTATCTTTTGGTTGAATCTTTCCAAAATGAATAATTAAGACAATTTGATTCTTTGTTTTTTAGTATTATTTTCAGCTAGTAGAATAGCATTCCTAGCTCTGTGACTCATTCATTTTCTAAGGGAATATTTTCTTATTTCTCTTCTTGATTGCTAATTGCTGACTATTCAGATGTTTTAGTTGAAAGAAACTGTTTCCTTTCTCTTTTGCATATCTCACATTTCTTCACCAAGAATGTTTTGTTTCCTTATTCTACAATTCAAATAATGTTATGTTAACGCTAGAATATAGTGAAATATCTTCTATTTATTTTGATTTCTTACTTAAAATGGCGTATTTTGCTTTGTTGAAGAAGACAAGACATTTTCGGCAGTAATCCTTCGAGATTGAATTGTCCCTAAAGGCGAAATCATTGTTAAGAATGCAAATTGAGAAGAAAGATAATAGTTACACTCTAGCAACTCGCTTCTATGCAGTGAGTGCAAACTCTCGGAGATAATAATTCGCTAGGCTTTCACTTTCTTGTCTTGCCATCTGTGCGAGCTGAAATAAGTAGTTCATTTTGGAGAATACTTCATTATCCTTTAGTTTGTTTAGTTCAGCTGCGTTGTATGATTTCACAACTGTTTCTCTTCCCATTTCTAATTTTTGATAGTCACTTTATGATCTTGAATTTAATATTGGTATAATTCCTTTTCGTTAAATAGCCTACTTATTGCGAGAGGTGTAGAAATATCTACAAATTTGTATCTTTTGTGTTCAAGCAATTTGTTTATTGTTTTTTTATTTACCCAAAATCAAGATATTATTATCATACAATACTCAATAACTCAAAGTATTGTCATCAATTATTGAAAATATTTTGGAAGCAAAAATGAAAGGATTTCAAACGCATTTTATTCTATTCTTCTTCTTTGCTTTCAAAAATTATTGGACTAAAATAAGGAGAAGTCATCGTCTTAGTAAGGAGCATGTCCTTCATGGGTTTAGTCTTTTTTATGATTGAGAATCTAAGAGTTTTCGTCTTCTTCATTTTCATTTGGTTCCATTTGTAAATCCATATACCCATGATATCCATCTAACAAATGGTTCTTAATACTGTGAGATGATGATGCTAGAAAGCTTTTACTTTTATCTGCTACATAACCCCACACACTCTAGCCTTAGAAATGCTAGTGAAGCAAATCCCTCTCTTCTTCATCTGAATGATGCAACACTTCTAGATTTAAATCCTTATTTCTCGATTCTTTGAGAGATTAGACTGCATCTTTTATCCAAATAAAGAACTCTTTCCTGAACTTTGTCAAAGCTAACAGCAGAACAATGATGAAAACTAAGAAAACACTAATTGTGATTTAATTCCAAGCAAATAATTCCCTGCCAGGACATTATCTCCATTCAACCTAGTGCTCCACTCCCCCTTAGCATTCATTCTAGGGGACTAATCTATAACCATTGCTGACGGAATAATATCCATTGCACGGTTCAGGAACAACTTCCTCAAGAAGCTCTTAATCAGATTATAATGTGCCATCTGGTAGACACTAATACCCTTATTTCTCACCTCTAGCATATCCATAATCGCATTCCCAATCTTCTTCAGTGCATCTGCATAGTTCTACTTCGACAATTCCTTCGTATTCCTTGATAAAATCTACATATTAGAAAACATATACAAAAGAACTCTTAAATTACCTCTGTGTTGATACACATAGCATCACTTCTGCGTCGAGAATAAGTGATTTTCTTGCCTAACAGACAAGAAGAAGAATATCCATGTGGGATCCATTTTTCATAATCAGAATCAGCACTGCCAGGTTTCTCTGGTTTTCTGCAAGATTTTCCAAGAACTGACGTGAAATCAATCGTTATTTCCATTCCAGTTTGTTTTCCTTCAGCATCAGGAAGACTATGTGCTATTACCATGAATATCGTGGACGTATTATCATGTTATGCCGTGATTATATTATCAATAAGTATATCTGTTTCGGAGATTTATAATTCCTTCCAAGTTTCCCCTTCATCTAGGGAATATTCAATGAATTACGTAGATTGATAATCTTTGTCTTTCGCGATAACTATCACTGATCCATGCGCTCCAATTTCAAATATTGATGCTCCCTTTTGGATTTCCTTCCATGTAAGTCCAGCATCGCGAGAAAGATATGTATTCACTGTGTCTTGCGTGTAGAGTAAATATTCACCTACGTTACCGTTTGCTAAAACTAAACCAAGTGCCTTTTTGGAGCTGTAGAATGAGTTATACTTTTAGCTAGAAGATAAATGAATATTCAGAAAGCAATGGCTCCTACAATGATTATCAGGAAATGGTATTCGACTCCAAATACCTCCTTTGTCAAATGTTATCATAGTTTAGACTTTCTACTATGCAAGCTCACTCAGCTACACATGCGTCTAGAGGTTATCAGATTTACTCTCTTCAAACTCTTCTTCGTCTTCGCTAACTTCATCAGACTCAATTCCTTTGTATGCCCTTTCAAATTTCTTTCTTCTACTTTCCTCATAAACATTAGCGATAAACACACCATAGACACCTTCGATTCGCTGAAAATCTGCTGCTCCTTTGTTAGTCCTTAGTTAACCAAGTAGGCTTCTAGAAAATCTTAGCCCCGTAGAATCAGAAATGTATAACGTTCCCATTGGACTTGTTGAGCCTAGATGGTTGATATTTACAAATACTTGACCTTCGCTTGCGTCGAGAATAGTAAATTTATGGAAATCTAATTTTTCTTCAATCTAAATTCTTCTTAGTTTCATCTCCTTCAGCAAGGGATTTCCAACTTTGAGTTCAATATGCTATCGTTCACTTTTGGAGACTTCAAAACAATGAGATGACTATGAAAAAGTAAGAGAAACTGGACGAAAGAATCTTATTTTTTTACGTTGAATAACGAAGAAGAAATTCTTCAGAATATGAAAGCCATTTACAGCTGCCATTATTTCCAACTTGTTCACGAAGAAATCATCAGAAACAAAAAGATGCCTATTAGGAGTTAATCCTGACCTTATCTGAGCTCCTTAGTCTAAGTTTTCAGTTTGTAAATCAGACAAAAGAGTAAAAATTCATTTTACGCAATTAAATGCAAAAAAGTAAATTACTTCCAATCTCCTCAATCCAATAGATTCTTCCTTCAGGTACTTTAGATTCAATCGAGTCAATATAGCCCCTGAAGAAAGCGTAAAGACATTTAGAAACAGCTAAGTTATTTAAAAGGCTTTCTTTGATATTTCTTTATTATTTTTTACCAATCAAACTGATGAACATATCTTGCATGGAGGTTCCAAGTGACTCCAAAATCCAGTGATAAACTGAGTTGCTGATGGATGAAGCAAGGGAAGTCACTGCATTGACTGTCAGTCAATATGAGCATCCATTTTTTCTCTTGTGAATGCATTTTTATTTACTTTACTCTATCCTTTATTTCGTTAATACAATCTGTCAAGTAAGTTACAAATATTTTACCTTTATTTGTTATAACTGAAAGCTTTGAAAGATTCCCCACAATCCTCAGTTATCCAGTTCACCTATCCACTGCTAATGAGTACAACAGTATCTTAAAACTTGTTGTGCTAAACTAACTTCACAACTTCACCAATCTTATCTCAACAAAAAAATGGAATTTTACAAAATATCCAATCTCACAAATTTCCTAATATGTTTTTGGCATTTTACAATAATATCTGTATCTTAAAGGTAATTCGTTGAGAGATTAACTAGTTGCTCTTGAATGTTCTCAAAATGCTA
>Ga0302285_10000378_pt1 | contig 24826 bp, 11 predicted proteins | sample III_Fen_E2_2_FD_200455 | JGI IMG/M metagenome (GOLD analysis project Ga0302285, IMG submission 200455) | Peat permafrost microbial communities from Stordalen Mire near Abisko, Sweden - III_Fen_E2_2 | ecosystem: Environmental > Terrestrial > Soil > Wetlands > Permafrost | place: Sweden: Abisko... | reverse complement strand
CAACCCCAACCCCATTCAGCTTTGTTTTTAATTGAAAACCCAAAAAGAAGGTTAATTACTTTTGTGTATTTGTGTAATATTTCCTATCTAATCAAGCAGATTATTCTAGAATTTCTCTCTGCTTTTTCCATATATTTTAATAAGAATATAATAGTATTTAAATGATTATTATTGGCTATCTTATCGACTGTAAATTACTTAAGAATGCTACTTATGCATGGAAGGAACAAAACACATATGAAAATGAACATTTCTGAATCTCACACTTCAAAAGTCTTCTTGGGTTCCATTTCAGGAGTCATAGCTTCCTTTGATCTTCTATAGTAGTACTTCTTCTTGAGTCTTCTCATTACTGAAGAGCAAGGTCTAGCACCATGATTAGATTTCTTTGGAGGTCTTGCATTGCGATTAGTAAAGTCAATAGCACCTTGGAGCAATTCATTGAGCTTCTGTTATTGTTTATCTTCTGTTTAACTCTCTCCCTCGAGAAGTGCCTAATTCATATTGTTTCTGATTCCAAAGAGACTAACTGAAAATGCTGGCTTGTGAGCAATCCAATTGAACAGAAAGGAGAAACTTTTCTAGATCGTGAGTGCACTCATTTTAGCTTTTGCTACTGCTTGCTGAGACTTGATTCAATCTTTCTTGGATAATTAGTTATTTTTATATCTTCAAAATCCTAATTGCAATAACAGCTCCCAGATAAATGTTTACATGCCACTAAAGAGTTTAAAGTTTAAATCAAATTACAAGATAAAACGTGACAGATATCTGTGTTAAGTGATTGACGCGCGGAAGAAGGAGAAAGCAGAAGAAAAGGATATTTTGATTCAAAAGAAAAATAAAATAATTAATAAAAATAGCTAGATAGGCAGATAGAATTGTAAGTCAAGTAAGTAGATTCATGTCGCTACTCAAATAGGTCAACAAAGGAGGAGTTATTGGATGGAGTGAATCTAAGAAGCATAGTTGTCTCTTTGCAGTCGCAACTATTGCAGAAGGAGCTCCAGAACACTAAATAGTCTCAGCGGATAGATTTACCCTTGAAATATGTAGTTTTGATTCAGCAGAAAAAATGTTAGAGCCAAGCAGACTTGGTACAACTTTACTCAGTGTTTCTGCTTCTTCAATTACTTGGAGTACATTCGGAGAAGATACTGGAAAATATCCTTATGGAGTCATTTGTGTAGGACATTCTGATGGGTCATTGTCAATCTTCAATGCAGGTTTGATAATCTCAGAGACTAAGAAGAGTACAGAGCCTCTTCTGGAAGTGGGAAAGCTGTGCCATATCTGTGAATTTAGTGTGCCTGTATCGACAATTGAGTTTAATAGCTACAAACCTAATTTGATAGCAATGGGAGGAGATGAAGTGTTAGTTGTAGATATTTCGAAAGATATTGAAAATCCAGATATTATCGCTCCTGGAGAGACTAATCTTCATCAAGGTGGATTGATAACTTCAGTTTCTTGGAATAAAAGGGTTCCTCACATTTTAGCATCTGCTTCCAGTAATGGAGTGGCTGTTGTCTGGAATCTCAAGACAAGCCAAGTTAGCTTCTAAATTCCTGATATTTACTAGCATAGAGAAGGCTCTAGAAATCTTTCTCTTGCTTGGAATCCAGAGATTCCACTTCAGTTCGCAATCAATTATCATGATGAAAAGAAACCAGAATTGCACATCTGGGATTTGAGAGATGTTAAAGGCCCCTATTTAGTCCTTGAAAACGGTCACACTCATGGCATCGAATCTCTCTCTTGGTCAACTTAAGATCCTTCATTGATCGTGACAGGAGGCCTTGATTAAAAAGTAGTCATTTGGAATGTCAAAACCAAAGAAATCTTGTCAAGCTTCAATACAGAAATAGCTATTAAATAAGTGCAATGGTCGAAAATCCCATCTCTTTTCAGCGTCTAGCTAGAGGATGGAACAATCTAATTGTTTTCTCTTAATGCAGATGAGCTTGCATCTCATCCCCCAAAATGGTATTAGCCAGTTGTTGGAGGAACCTTCGCACCAAACAATCAATTCTCCTTCTTCAGTGTAAAAAATAAATTCCTTATTCTAATAAAAAATTATTTTCTTACTTTTTGTCCATAAACGAAATTAGGAATCGAAACAACAAGAGATTATCTCATGTCAATATCAAACAAAAGACGAGAATTATTAAGATTTTCTTCGCTGGTTCTAAGAATTAGATAAGGTCATCGATGATTAAAACCCTTCTGCACTTTGCGAGCTTAAACTAAAGAACATCCATGCTGAAGATAGTTTCGAATTAGATCAATGGAGACTTTTAAGAGGAGTCGCTTATGGATCTGAAAAAGAAATCTTAGAATCTCTTGGATTCTCAAAAGCAGAAATCATCAAAAAGGCTGAAGACTACACAGGAAGAAAGCATAACACTTAGATTCAAGAGGAATAGCCAAGTAATCGTAAGAATACCAAGGTTCAGAAGTAACTTATTGAGTTTGCAACTGTAAACGAAGAATAAGCCGATGATTTCTTCAACACTCTAACGGTATCGCACACTCACAACACGCAGCCTCTTGCTGACCATCCCCAACAAAATAGCTTTTCATAAGTTAATTAATCTTCCCTTCAAGAAGAGGAAGTGTATCTTACAGAAGTTGTGAGTAAAAATAAGAATTGGGACACTGGAGTTGAGAAAATGATCAAGGAGAATATGATAGTTGGAAACTACGAGGGAGCTATTGACTGCTCTTTGAAGTGTGGAAGAGTACCAGAAGCATTGTTGATTGCATACAGCTAAGGTCCCGATTTGTTTTAAGCCACAATGGACTAATATTTCACTTAATAAACAGATAGTTTCATAAAATATGTCTTCAGAAATCTCGTAAAGAAGGATATTCAAGATATCGCTGAGAATTCCGATCTGAAAAGCTGGCGTGAATGTGCAGGCATTGCTATTACCACCTCTAAGAACATCCCAGAATTCCAGAAACTCATGAATAAGCTTGCAGAGCGCTTTATCAAAGAAAAGAGCGATGATGATTCAGCAATTTGCTGTTTCATTCTTTCTCAAAATTTCGCTAAGCTTGTTGAAATCTACCACAAAAGGATCTAAGCTTTGAAAGGCAATACCAAAGGAAGAGCCTATTACATGGTCTAGTCAGTTGAAAAGCTTGTGCTCCTTAGAAAAGTTATGCTACTTCAAGATAAGGACTTGCAGAAAAAGAATGGTAATCATCAATAGGAAGACAGTTCATAGAAACTGCAAGATAACAAATTCGATTCGATTCTTCTGGAGCTCTCAAAGCTTGCTTTAGCGCATACTCGCATTGCCATCGCTTATAAGATCTTAGACTAAGGAAATCCACGAAGAATTCGAATTGCAGAACTTAAAGATTAGCTTTTCAATATCTACTCTGAAGATCTCTTAGGTCTATTCCAAAAGCCAATTGTGCCTTATTCTTACATTAGAATTCCAGTTTCTCTACAAGGGAATAACTAAACTCTTCGTAAAAAGAATCAGCAAGAAGCATTGGTTGCACCTGATGTAGTGAAGAACTCTTTTAATAACTAAAACAACTAAAATCTTCTCTTGAATAAGAATCAAAATTAGTATTAGCCTCTGAATAACAACAATAACAGTAGAGAACTCAAGTCGACAGTTTTTGGTGAAACTAATCAAAGAAGCTTGAATGGTAATAACCAACAAGGATAGAATTAACCTAGACCTCCTTTCAATCCAAGATAACAAGAAGGAATAAATGCTCCTCCTCTAAATCTCTCCAACAACGAATAACTTAGAGGATAAACTGGATTACTGTCAAATCCTTAGTAGAATAATAGGTCAACGAATGGTTTCAATAATAAAATGTAAGCACCTCCACCAATCAATCCTTAATTCTAAGATAACTATCCTCCAATAGCCCCTCCACTAGGAAACAACTAAAATCAATAGCAAAGTCAGCAATAACAACAGCCCCATCGTGGACCTCCAGTAAATCCAAATAATAAGATTTTCACTGAGTAAGTCGGAAATAAAGCAATTGCTCCTCCTCGCCCTTAGCCTGGTTTGAAGAATTAGTCTCAACCTTTAAACCCACAATAAATGGTACCTTCGAATAATTCTTCTTTCATGAACTAATCAGCAAATGATGGGCTAAATAACAGAAGCAACAATATGCCAATATAACACACCGCTCCTCATCCTCCTCCTCCTGTCGCTAACTTGAATAAAGCTAAGAATCCTATTAGTTCTTAAAATGAAGGACAACAACTCCTTCCTCCTTCTACTTAAGGAGCAAGTAGACTACAGTAGCCACCTCCTGTATTTCCTCCAAATCCAAAATTAAATGCTAACAGCCAAACATTTGGATAATAAAATACTCCTTTTAATGGATTTAATAACAATGAAATCAACAGCAATATGCCAGTGAATAAACCTCCAGTGTATGGCAATACCTCAAATCAGGCTCTAAATGCTTCTATGCCTCCCCCAGTCTAACAGAACGGATCAGGCATCGTTAAGTCTGCTTCTAACACTAATAGTTAACTATATTAGGCTTCTCCTGAAGAAATATCGGTTATTTCTAATTTCGTGAGTCAAAATTCTAGCATTTTCGGTTAGGTTGATCCCAAGAAAAAGGATGAACACCTCGCATCGATGAGTCATATGATTGATTTACTGAACGACGGTTAGCTGAAAAGAGATTAAGTCTAGCTGTTACTTAATATCGCCTAAGAGTTTAACAACAGAAATCAAAAGGAAGCACTTGCAGCTCATGCAAACTTATCCAAAATAGATTTCCCTATCCACAAGAACTGGATTCAATCTCTGAAGCGTATGGTTGCACAAAAATGAAGATAAATTGTTAAGCAATATTTTCATCTTGGGGATTATTTAAAACAGAATACATATTTTCACAATGTTAAAGAAGAATTGTTATTTTTCTGATCATAATACTTTTAAACGCGCAATGATAACATCAAAAAAGAAGTAAATAGAAACTCAACTAAAATGACTTTGATTTGGAATATTTCGTAATTGGGAGGGAGTTGATTAGATTCATTGCATTTTAGATGCACAAATAATCAAAAATATAAATAGTAAGATTAATAAAATAATTGCTTCAGGAGAAGAACATAACATATCAGCAATCGAAAACAGAAATGGTGAGCGAATATGAAACGAAAATGGAGGGGTAATCATTAATATTTTTGTAATAGAAAGCATTAAACGCAAATTAGAAGTCAAAGGTTACGGAGTTCAGAAATGTAACAGGAGCAACTGAACAGCAAGCAATCGAGCATCTTAGCAAAACAAATTATGATGTGAACACAGCTGTCAATCGCTTCTATGAGCTTGGAAATACAGGCGCGAATGCTAATAAACCTCCAGGAAATTATGATAAAAAACAAGAAGCTCTATTCAATTAGTATGCAGGTAAGTTGAGTTGACTAGCTTTGAGAAATCCATAAGAATTTTGAATAGATCTTAAAACTCAGAAAATCGAAATAGATGGTGTTGTAAAATTCTTTGAATAGCTTGGCCTCGATCTTATGGATGCAACAACTCTCATAATATCCTACTACTTGGGAGCCAAGAAATCAGTATGGACATAGACACCTACACTTTATCATTCCAGCTAATAATCCAAGTTTGAATAAACAGGGAGAATACACAAAGGAAGAATTCTGCAATGGATTATAAAAGCTTGGAGTGAATACTGTCGCTGAATTAAAGAAAAAGATTCCAGAGCTTAAGCAAGAACTGCAGAGTGACGAAGGATTTAAAAATGTCTACAAGTTCACTTTTAACTTTTCTAAAGAAAATGCAGGCTCCAAATGTCTTGAATTTGAGTCTGCTAAAGGTATATTTGCCTTGTTCTTTAGTTTCTTTACTGATCTCTGATATGAATTGTTTAAGTTCTCTGGGGCATCTTGTTACCATTCAAGTTCACACTTCACAAAGAATGGCTTAAATTCGTAGAAGTAATTTGAAATGTTGTTAGTTTTTAGTTTATCTAATAACTATGTAATTCTTTATTTAGAGTCTACCAAAAGAAAAACAAAAAGATGTGACTAGTGATCTATGGAATATGCTCTTGGAATTCCAATTCTAAACCCAAGGCGATCTTAAGAAATATGATCCATTCAGTACTCTTTTTTTTTTACAAAATCTAATAATTGATTTCTCCCCCAATTCTTGCTTTTTTTATAGGTGCTTGGCCTACCCAGATTGATGAGTTCATGCAATTCATGGGTTATCAACCCGCAGAAGAAAATTACTGAAGACACTCACATACACACATTTAAACTTTTTTCAAATCGATCTAAAATGCATCAAACTCTAATTTGAAATTATTTGTCTCATTGATATATTTCATGCCATTGGTCTGTAATAGTTTTATCCTTAAGGATTTCCTTATTAGAATTAATTAAGATGCTAAGGAACTTGATTATTATGCATTCCTTATCCAAATTATTGTCCAGATGAATAATTTCCTTAAGTGGTTGTAGTTGTTGACGTTGTTGTTGTAGTTGCTGTTGTTGTTGCAATCTTTTGATTTCTAAACGAATCAAAGCTATTTTTGTTGTTAAAACTCGAGAAACCGTTAGCACCTTAAGGACTTACAAGGGCTTAAGAAGGCTGAAATTAAAATGGCTGTTTCCCAGTGTCTGTTGTGTCAACTTACCTAGAAATAAGAGAATAATTTAGTTTTAACCAAAAAGAATAGAAAGATCTTCTTACACTCTTTAAGGCCAGATAACTCCATCTCCAACAGGTCTTGCTATTTTTTATATGTTTTCAAATAAATGTTGTTAGCAATAATAAGACTAATAAGTGTTTACAATCTTCAAGAAAGAAGGGGAATGGCCACATTGCTGTTTGAGATCCAAAGACTTGCACGAAATTGTAATACTGTCCCATGTCATACTAACAGAAAGAGAGTTAATTTTGAACAGAAGGAAAAAAAGCAAATGTACAGTATTTTAATTTGGGGTTGGTGAAGAGCGTTTTCTCTCTAGATTTTCAAGAGTCGTTGTGTTCATAAAAAGGAGATCTAAATGGAACTTGAAGAATATCCCAATCACGACCATTGCTGTTACGTCAAGACAAAAAGCAGCAAGAATAAAGAAATCTGAAAACCATTGAATCTCAACAGTTTCATCTCCACCTAGCGCGTCCTAAAACAAAAGATAAAATGTTAACAATATTTTTATTTTGAATTGTAACTAAGATGTTTTACATAACAAACCACAAATCTAATCAAGTAGCTGAGGGAAATTAAGAGATTTAGAAATATGAATAAATTCATTTAAATATTTTACCTTGACAGAGATGAAAATATTGAATATTTCTCCAATCATTCCGAAGGCGATAAGCCAGGATGTGATATTAACATAGAACAGCAAAAGGATAAAGAACTTCCTATTAGCGAACCCAATACAGTTGCCAAGCCAAGGACAATGATGATCCATGTTTAGCACGCATCTATTGCAGGCAGAACAATGATGTGTTCTTTCGGGTTTAAAAATATGGCAAATCAGACAATATTTCTTCTTTTTTTGTTCAGGATCATCGAGGAAATATCCCTATGAAAAGAAAATCATTCTAATCTATGAGTTTAAGATTGCTAAAACCTTCCAAATAATTGTGTGTTCCCATTCAGTCATTTATAATGTAGTGTATGTACCCAATTCTGAGGAACTCTTCCCTAAAACAATCAAGACATAAGCAGTTAATACAGGGAAATATTATAAATTAATAATTTGTTACTGGATCTGTGAAAATGGATACTCCCAATGACCATACGAGCATGAATGTGAATATATTAAAGATTGTGAGGTAGAGATACGTCCAAAAGTCACCTAAGATAATAATAATACTAATATTAGTCAAGGAATAAATGAAACATAACTTACTTGCCCTGCGATCTATCCATACTAGTTTGACATTACAAAAGTAGAGAAAGCAAATGATAACAACTATCAATGCTACAAACATGTTTCCTTGAAACTTCTTGAGCTTCGAGTTTGTCATCTATCCTCTCTCTATCCAGCTCCTTTTTTAAACTCTGAAGATTGTCGAATGTTGATTTTCTCTTTTTTTCTTTAATTTTTTGAATTTTTTCTTTGTTCGAAGATATTTTGCATGTCCAGCTTGATTATTTTGAATAATAATGATTTCGATTCTTTCAAATTTATAATCCATTTCCCCTTCAATGCTGCATTACCAAAGGAATAGTTTTAAAAAGTGGATATTTTAATTTAAGAAATCAGATTGATGATAGCAATCAAGATTAAAACGGTATGCTTTCATTTTAAAATATACTATTATTAATTGTAATATTCTGTTGCTATTTCAATCACTGCTTTACAATCTGATTAAAAGCATAACTGGATAACACTATTTGAAATGCTCACATTTTCAAAATAAAACGAATTCTCTCTCTTTCTCAAAGAAGTAAAGTCTTGAGCTGGATGTAGTTCTATCTGCTATTTTACTATCCTTAGCCATTCTTTTAAATAACTAAGCCATTATTCTTTTCTTTTTACTGAGTTCTTTGTGTGAAGCTTTAAACTTTTTAGAACTGATCTCTTAACTCTGAATGGGTGATTTACGTTGATGTTGTAGATGGTCTACCTGATTTAGGTCTAGTTTATTTTGCTATTATCTTCTGTCCTAACTCTACTTATTCTTTTCTAAGGGCATCTAATTATTGCATGACTCTTCTGTACAACCAAAACAAAGCATATTTTAGATATTAGAAGTATTTCTATTTGGCTTCAAGTAACAATAATGCTTGATATTTTATGTAATACCTTTAATTTGGTGTTTATTGATGTCTTTAAGGAATGGACTCATTGAGATGACCTGTGAATAAGTTGTCAATATTTTGAAAATGTTACTTTGTTTATCTTTCTTCATGTTATTCAACCACTATCACTGGAGTAGCATTATTTGCTTTTTGTCTTGATGCTGCTCCATGCTATTTTGGCTATCTGTTCATAGACGTTTAGTTTCTCGAATGTGTCTAAAAAAGCATTTTATTGATGGCTTCTGCTACTTACCCACTTTAAACTAATATCTTTTTACAAAAAAAGTAAATCATTTGAAACCAAATTCACAATATTATGTTACTTTTGCTTATCTTTCAGCTTTTGCAATCTCCAAGGCTTCTTTTTCTTTATTTCTTTCAAAAAAAGGTTAAATATGTACAATTGATCAAAATGTTACTTTCTTTATTCAGATGAACTGAGCTCCTATGTGATTTTCTTGATGACATTAAGGTCTAGAGGTTGTTGTTGAGACTTTTAATTAGGAGACTTGCTTCCAATGTAATCAGATTCTATTTTTCTAACCTAACTAGGTAATTAATAAATACTTCCGCTGCTTTATTTTATTTTGGATGATGGCGAAAGAGGTACAGTTTTGGAGCTTAAATTAGAGAGACTCAGTTATTTTTTCTTCATTTTATACGAATTAAGATATCCATTTCCTTAGAAATCCTCAAACTAAGCACTATTCATTGAACTATTCGTATTGTTAATGCTGTTGTTTCCTTGTTGCGTAATAAGAGAATTCAGATAATATTCATTCTTTTCATTACTCGAACTCTTATTGATTCTGTTGCCTATCTTGTTTGTTTCGTTGCTTATTTGGCTGCTGGTAGTTTGATTAGTAAAATTATTGTGAAAGGGTCTATTCGTCTTAAAGAATATCTTCTCATCTTGCTAGTCTTTCAATGCTTTCTAGTATTTCGCTTTCTCTTCTTTTAATTTCTCTTTTTGAAGTTCTTAGAGACGCAAATACTTTGCCTCTAATCGTTTACCTTAAGAATTATCATGTATTAACTGAGGATTGTTGTTAGTTTTAGAATTCAATGGATGGGAAGATGCGAAATAATGCTAGGATTTTAAATTAACTTAATTATCATTTCTACTAGATTTATTTAAAACTTTAGATGATTCTTCATTGTGAGAAGCTCCAGGTGCATAGTTCACAGTGTTTGTGGGTGGAATAATATGTAAAGATTAAGACTTAATCTGTGATAATATTTAAGGAGATAATTGATGTTGCAGCATGCCAGTTGTTCCAGGTTAATGATTCAATTACTGATAAACTGAATCTTAATAATTATTCACTAAATTATATGAAACTCGTGCATTTTATTGTTTTAATTATTAATCTTATGTTGAAGTAGAATTCAAACTAGCTTATTGTTTAGGTTTAGGTGTCTATTGGACATTTACTTCTTTACCCTGATCAAAGATTCTGAAATTAGTTTGAGATTCTTGCTTTCTAATAGCAAGGAAGTGAGCAAGAGAAAGGTCCTTTTGTTCCCATTACTAAGCAAGCAAATCTTCTTTTATCCTGTGATTATTAACCTTTTCACGAAGCACTCTTTCCTCGTCAATTTATATTTTAGCATGAGATGCATTTTCTCCTCCATTTTCCTTCTTTGCCTGATCTGTTTGAATAGTTTTGCTGTATTTATCTACTTTAGTTTATTCCTAGCTATCCTGTGATGATTCTTTGGATCGCTTTTATTAACCCAAGATATTTATTTTCATCTAAGTTAAATTCTTTTATTTATCTTTATCAGATATATTTTGAAAGTCTTTGTAGATTCCTTCACTCTGTATATTACTGTTTGCAAGTAAACTCACTGCTTTTGTTGTGTTGTGCTCTTCATCTTACAAAAGATTAGTCTGTGGATGGGAAGCATCTAGATATTCACTTTCATCTTATCTTCTTTGATCATTATCTAGTTTGTTCTATTCATTCTCCTACGCAGAAATCAGACAGCTAACTTTCCTTGAGAATTGCTGTTTTTCAACACTAATATCTTCTTCATTCAGCGCATCTTCTTCGATTGTGTGTAAATCAAATGAAGTTGTATCTGTAGGAAGTATCATTGCCTACTGTTGTATCCTGTTTGCTATTTCTCTTCCTAGTTCTTCAAATTGCATGTTATTGTTTCTAGAATAGCTTTCATAAGTATTACTATTGGCATCATCGAAATTCAAAAAACTTGTGAATTAACTACTCTCCTCTAAGGCCTAGCTTATTTTATCAGAATACGATTGAAAGCTATCCATGTTCATTGCTAAGAAAGATGGCTGCACTGTAAATAATTCTTCTTCATGTTGTTGATTAGTTCCTTGGTTTAGATCAGCAATCATGCAGTGTACCTTTGTTCAATCAAAAACAAGATGATTTTTATTTAAAAAGACAAACAAATAAACAATTTGACTAAGATATCAATTTGATTTTTCACTTTTATTCAACTGATTTCTTTTCAAAGGCTGTGTTCAATATGTTGTTTGGCTTTAATTATCAAAATAAATCAGTGAAAAGCTTAACAAACAAGGTTCAATCAATTTAAGCTCTAAAAAAAAGGAAATAGTTTCCAAAATGAGTAGGTAGGTAGTATTTATTTTACTGATACACATATCTTTTTTACTTTTCAAAAGACTCCTCGCTGCTTTGTTTATGAACTAAGGAAGTCAAAACTACAAATTACTAAAAAGAGCAGAAAAAAGGCATTGATTCTGAGATTTCAAAATTGCAGAAATAGAAATAAAAACAAAAAACAAATATGGTTTTAAGGAAATACAATAAACAAAAATTTAATAAAGTGTTTTATGAAAGGTTTGTTTTTCTTTTTTTTGCTCATGATTGAGTGTATTTATCTCTCAATTAGTTTTTATCAAAATAGTTCATTGCTTTTTCTTTTCTTTTGGGAATATCTCACATTGATTTTGGAAAGAATCTGATTGGCATACGTCTAAATTTACAAGGGAATATCAAATTTTTATTAAAAGAATAAATATCACCAAAAGGAAGCATATCACCTTTAGTCAGAATGAGCTCGTGGCAAAAACTGCTTGGAACAAACCTCAAAGAACTCAGATTCATTGTCTGCTAAAATTCTTCGAGATCTCAAGGGATCAGGTCAGCTAAGAAGCTATTTCAAAAAGTTATCAAATGCAATTTAATTATGTTTTATAATGATTTTTTCTCAATTTCTAAATAGGAACTTCATTGCTAAAAACTACTCTAGCCTAAAAGCTCAAAACCCAAATTTTCCTCTTATCGTTAGAGAATGCGAAGAAGCTGATCCATATGTCATCGCAAGATACTGTAAATGTTACCAAAAGCAAGCAAAATTCATAGTTTCTGATAATAATTTTATTTTTAAAAGAGTTTGGAGTTGAGAAGAAAGCGTTTATCGCCAATAACTCTGAAGCAGAAATTGAGAGTACTTTTTTTATTTATTATTGTCTGATTCAAGTTATACTTATTCTACAAATAAAATAGAAATCCTTTAGAGCCTCGTGGAGTAGTCAGCTAAAGTTAACAATCAAGTTCAAAAGTGATGCTCTTTATTGAGATCAAGGGAATGATGGATAATATGATAATGCTGTTAAATATTGACAAAATTAAGAGACAATCATTTTGCAAAGCGATTTATATGTTTTCATCTATTTGTTTAAACATCAGACATGATCGTTCTAATTCTTTGAGTTGAACATACATGCAAAATAAAGATTATTTTTAAAACAAACAAAATAATTCTAAAAAATAATCATATTGCAATTGTTTAACATGCAAGAAAGTTTAATAGTTTCTTTCTAATAATTCTTATGCTTCAAATACTCATCAAAATATATAAGAACAGACACTACAAGATTCAAAAAATTAGATTGAGTTTTTGAATTGATCAACTACAAATAAACTCAAACAGTTAGTTTTAGATTTATTGTAAGATATTATTGTTTCACATATTGGTTAATACACTTTCCTTTTAATTTCCATATTCTAGAACTGAGGTATTTCAAATGTCGATGATATTCAGCCTGTTAAAATATTAAAATAAAAGATTTTTTATTTATGAGACACAAGATTTTAATAGGGTGGGTGACACTTTTCAAAATAAACCTAAGAATCCAAAGATAATAATAAAAAATAAGTTAGACACTAAATAATTTACTTTGGCTTCTTCTTCTTGGCCTTTAAAAACATTCATTTTTATCTAATACTAGCATTTATTTATTAATTATTTATTAATAATGAATTAATTTGCATTTTTTTATCAATTTTACGTTATTTACTGATGCGCTCAAAAAAAAATCCAACATTTCAGCTAGACACGACTTTATTGCAGCAAGGTGACACTTTTCAATGTTTGATCTATAAATACTCAAAGGTTAGCAACTACATTTTGAAATAAAATAATTTAATTAACAAACAATACAAACAAACTAATCACAAATGGCTACTCGCTCTCTTGCTATCAAAAGGATCATGAAGGATTATAAGGAGATCCAAGAAAATCCTGTTGAGGGAGTTGGAATCTGTATGATTGACAAAAATGATCCCTATTCGATGCTGCTCAATATACAAATTCTTTAAGGGAGATACGCTGGATTAATTGTCCATATGATGCTATTTCTACCTCAAGAATATCCAATCAAGCCCCCTAGAATTCTGCTTCTTCCTGGATAACAATATGATCACTCGTTTCATCATCATATCTACCCAGACAACGCAGAAGGCTACTTCAAGTTTTGCATTGATCTCCTGGATGCTGCTATCATGGATTCGACAGTTATTGGAAGTGGATGGAGTCCTGGTTATACTTTTTGCACACTTCTGATGTAAATTCAAAACTTCCTTGCTGATCCAGATTTCCACTCTAAATCAGAAGAGCTCAGCAACGAAAAGCTAGGAGCTTTGCGTAAAAAGATGGATTCATATACTTAGGAACATAATGTAAATGGAAAAACTGAGATTCATTCAACGAAGAATCCTTTTCCTCCTTTGGCAACAGCAAAACCACAAATTAATGTTGCAAATGAATCAAATAAATAATAAAATAGCATTTAGATGTAAATAAGAGAACGACTAAGCTGCTTTATGACTAAAGAAAACATTGATACAAACCCTGAAGGCGTTTTCGGATATCCAATATTCACAATTAAGGATAAATTTGGAAGATTGCAATAAAAACCCGTTCCTGAAATTTTATCCTATGAAGGGTTTAAAAGCCAATCAGAGGGAAACAGAGGAATGAAAGCATCCTACAAAACTGGAATGGGCGAAGAATACAATTAATTCATTCCTATTTTTATAAATAAAAGCCACTACGCTCGCTCTAAGGCTATCTTAAAAGAAAGTCTCTCATAAATTTCCAGTGAACAATATTTTGAGAAGCAGGTTATCTAAGTGTTGCCAAACCTCATTAATAAAATGCTCGTTGCACTTCTAAACGGTTCAACTCACCAAAGTGTTGCTTTCTTCGAAGCGTACATTCATTTCACTTAGCTTTTCTAATACTTAGTCCGTGATAATGCTGCGTTGAAATCTGATGTTGAGAGACTTGTGTTACAGACAATTACATCTGATAAATCTAGAAGTAAATAATAGCTTGGAGACATTGGTGAATTCCTTGTTATTTTGAGTGCTTCTGAATACGCCCTTACTAGTGATTTTATGAATCTTCTGTATCGGGAATACTTTGCGAGATAGATCATGTGGATACCAAAAAATTAAGTATTTAACAAATTTTCTAAAGCAAAATAAGGAGTGGATCAGCTTCCAATGGTATTTGAGGCTGCAAAAATCAGCAACAATTTGCTCATTTTCAACATTTAAGCAGCTGTTAAATTCGCTGATGATAGGGCATACATGGATAAATTAGCTACTGAACGTTGCTCAGTGATTTCAGAATAGGATGCCTTGGAATTTGTGAAATCAACAAATGAAAAAATTGCGTAGATTAAATCTCATCTGGATCTTATAAAATTCCTTGGGTTAGAAAAGCTATATCCAACCAATGAAGCTTGCTTTACTCTATTTTAAATCGCTTTGTGCGTATCGAATTAGCAAGGATACACTCGCTTTGATTAGAATCTGTGCCAAGGAAAATAGGCTAGTTTTGAACAGTTAAATCTTTTGGATGCATAGAAAAGATAATCTCTTCCAGTTAATATGCTTATCCTTAAAAGCTAGTATAAGGCTGTTCAATAATAATAATAGAAGAATGAGTAAGAGCCTGTTGAAGAATTTAAGAATCCTGAAAAAGATCAGATAGATGAGGAATCTTGGAATGTGGTTGCTGGAAAAGCACCTACATAAAACTAATCAAATGCATCTTAGCCAGAAGTTCCAAAAGTAGCTAAAAAACCCCTTTAGCTCAAGAAGGCAAATCCGAACAACAAGATAGAGATAAATGAGAGTAGTAAGAAAGACACATAAAAAATGGAAGTTGAAGAAGAAGATGAATGGAATGTTGTACCAGAAAAGAAAAAACACTGAAAAGGATTATTTTTTATTTTTCTGATAATATTTAATATCTAATCTTTTAAATTGTATTTATTCAGTTATTACTGATTGTATTCTATAGTTAAATCAACAATTTGGGAATAAAATAATCATTCTAACATTTCATTTTTAAAAGTCATATTTAATATTATCTTTTTCATTTCAATAGTTTATTTGAGAAAGCATTTAGTTTCTTCTTCTATACAAAAGAGTAGATAAGGGAATTAACAATTAAATAATCTTTATTTTTAACCTTTAATAAATCTCAAAAACTTTTTCTAATTAAAGCGCTGAAAAGGAAGTGAGAATTCTTTACAAATTCATCTAAAACATAATATTCCTAATGCTGAAACAATAAATAAAACCATATTCTTTGTTAATAAACTAGGGTAATCATATCCCAGATGAATGTTATTGTTATTGAAATAAATGGAAACTAACTTTTTAATTTTTAATCAATGTTATGAAAAATAGCAAGCTTTTTATTTACAATTTTTTTTAATTCTTAACCCTCTAGATAGCTCACAAATAATTTCTAATTGATAACTTCACCACACTTTATCAGCTGAGTAATTTATACTTTGATCAATATCCACTAGTTGAATAATTATTTATTTATTCTTTTGGGTAAAGGGTTTAAGATCAAAATGTTATTTAATTCACAAGTTAATCATAAATCAACGCGAAACACAAACTAAATAATAAATGGCATCTATTTTAGATAAAATAGCATAGAAAGAGAAGATTAATCAGAAGAAAAATAGCTCTTACAATGAGAATATGTCATAAGCTCTGAGTAAATAAAAGCAAATATCCAATAATAATCCAAATAAACACACATTGTATGAAGATATGACTGAAGATGATTCCATTCAAAATAATCATTAAAAATAGTAATTGTAGCAGTCATTTTATACCAAATAAATTGACATAAAACGAGTTTAGTCTAAATTAATGGAAGACAATGAAGATCACAAGCAGTGTATAAATATGATAATCGCTTTTAATGAAGAGATTGCATAGGCTTAAGAGAAAGGAGAGATTCTGAAAAATGGAATATGGAAAGCTCATTTCTACAGGTCACTTCAACATCTGTTAAGTGATTTGAACTCTACTTACAACAGGAATATCCAAAGCTCATTAGTTAAAAAAGTATCAGAATGGGCGAAGGAGCAGTTACTTAAGTTGAATTCTGAAAATACATAAATCAAATCCTTCGAAGGAGACAGAGCTTTCATGCTAAAAACTCTAATGGGTTTTTCTAGAGATTTCTCCAAATATTAGAATAATTCAAGGCCAAGAGAATACACAAGTAAATCAACAGAGAAAATGATAAAGACTGTTTCTTTCATGAGTGCAAATTCAACTAATATCTTTACGTCTAATAATGAATCAACTCTAGAAGAAAGTACAAGAGATCGAATGCTAATCGATCAGACATTTTCAGCAGGAGGTTCTAAAGACTAAACGCTGTTAGTGTCAGATCCATTTAGCTCTTCTAGAGATCAAACTATTCTAACCTCAACGCCTTTTTTAACATCCAATGAATTTTTAGAATCCCCTAGAAAAGGGGATTACAATAAAAGTACTAATGAGAAGATCAATTTAATCTTTACTCAAGAAGATGAAAGTGCAGTTGATTAGATGCCATCTTGTCGAATTGAAGACTAACAAAGAGAATATAAACTATATGCTAGGACTAAGCATTGTCACTACGAACCTCCTTAAGAGAGGTATGCAGAATTAATTAAATGATAAGTTTTCAATTGTTTTTGTTTAAGGCTTAAGATGTTTAAAAGGAAGATGCTTAGTTGCGATTAGAATCCATGCAATCAGCCTAAATAAAATTAACTTTTACAAGAAGAACCAAGAAAATAAGATTAATTGAATATTACAAATAATCAATCTAGCTAGAAGGTGATTGAGAAGTAATCCAAAGTAGATCTTGACTTAACACAGAATATAAGGGTTAGTTAATAATGGAATACTCGTGAATTATCAAAGTAAGCATCGTTAGATTTAGAAAGCACACAGAGTGATGAGTTAGAAGGAAAAAGAAATTGTATTCGTTTTAAACGAAAATGTTATTAACATGATGGCATTCAAGCTTGTTAAAGATAATTGCCAGAATTAGATAAGAGACAAAAGAGTTAAAGTACATACTTTGCTTACCAGCCAAGTGAAGATCCTAGAGAAATTAGAATGGAAAATAAATGGATTGAATCTAGATAAATACGGTTAAGGGAAAAAAGAGAAAATGAAGAAATGATAGAAGTAATGAAATAGTGGGCAACCGCAAAGGGAAGAATCGATAAAGAAATATAAAGAAAAATAGATTCCAGTTTGTATTCTTCTAGGTATAAAGAATGCGAACACAAGCTTTCGAAGATAGGAGAGATAGAAAATAAATCGAAGGACTTAAATAGAGAATAATTCATGAATTCCAGCTAGTATGAGTGCAAGAATAAAAGAAGTCAAACTTAATACGAACATCCTGATTAAAATACTACCAATAAGGGACTATTAAAAGTAGTCGATATGAGAAATATCATTCCTTCTATTGCAGATAAGCAATTTTAAAAATAATCAAAGACTTTCTAGAAATAGAATAGCAAGCATCTAAATCTTTCGAAGATGGAGATGCTTAAGCTATTTCATGGGAATCTCATAAACTTGAAACCAACTAAAAATGTTAAATTTATTCAATCAGCATAACCTTCTGATCCTGATTGCAGAAAAGAGTTTTCTCTTTCAGTTTACTCTAGGATTTAAGAAGCCTAAAAAGCAAAGTCTTTTTCATCGATCTTAGAATCAGCTAAACTTTCATTGACGCTAAGTTCTTAATTAGCAGAAGTAGATTGTGTCAAGAATAAACTTTCCAAGAAAAAAATAAGGGTTTCATACAAAAGTCTGTAAAACAGTCTAACTTTCGAAGAAGAATCAAATGATAGTAATGCTATCAAAGAAATGCCTGCTCCAGGGTAAGGACTCTTTTCAAATCCTTTTTCTGCAATAGGATTGAAGAAAAGGAAAAAAAATAAAAAGTGAAAGTCATAAAAGTAGCAATGAAGTGTAATTATTGTTTGTTAAATATGAATTAATCTCTTTTTTGTGTAAAAAAAATTAAAAAGGACTTTTAACATAAGAAAATCGTTATGTTTTATCAAATCAGGTGTGTTATTAAAAGAGAAATTAATTAAAACTTCCTGTTTAAATTTCTACAAAATGCAAAAAAACTTCACAACTTAGAGTTGGTTTAGTGAGAACAAGTTCTCTCAAAATTTAAGAGTTGCTCAAGTGTCGTAATACCATATCTTGAAGGAACTCCTGTTTCTTTCAGAAGAGCTGGATTAAGCGAATCATTAAGAAGGATGTATTCTTTATTCATAAACTTTTAATGCCATCTAATCATGCGATTAATGTTAGGGACAGTTACACCTGCTAAATCTGCAATTTATCTCAAGATCATCAATCCATAGGGGATGTCCTCCCAAAAGATGCGTCCATCAATATTCGGAATGACTCCACCTGCTACTTCTTTTACAGGAATTTTAACTGTTGCATATCCTTTGTTGGTGCGGAATGTAGTGTGCATATTTGTTGGATCACTGACTTATTTTCCATATTGTTTCACTATGCGATCTTTCAGAGGAAGAACATATGAAAGATCGACGTCACTGTGCTTTTGGATGATGGCTTTGCGGATAAGTTGAATTTCGCTGTCGAGAAGTTCAAGCTAAAGAGCAGAATATTCATCCATATCTTCGTAGAAAAGAGGCACAGATTTTGCACTGAAAGGTGTTTTACCATCCCAATGCTCGAAAACACCAAATATCCTTCCTGGATGGATGATTTGATTCGAAGGAGTCAAAGTAAGAGTGATAAAATTAGGGATTGTTATCGTTGGGATAGTCCACATCATTTCAATTAATTTGATAACTTCCTAAGAGCGCGAAGCTGGTTCAACTGCAGCAAGTAATTGATCCTTTGGACCAATAATCCTCACGCTCTTACCATATTCATCTGATTTGCAAATGAACGGAATGTTGAATAACCCCCACATAACTATGCCATCTTCAGATAGTCTTGATCCGAATATTTCCCTGCACATCCATTCAAAGCCTCCCTAAGCAAACAGCGTACTAACCATACTTCCTTTTTTGACATAAGGAGATATTTTCTTCAGCAAATCATAATGGATTTAAGCTGGACCGCTAATTATCCAAATGTCAGTTGTGCTAAGTTCAGCAGCATTGCTTGTTATTTTCGCAAGATTAGCCACATAGTTACCACGTCCTTCCCAGCTTGAACCTTTTGTTAAACCAATGATATTCTTACTCCAATCTGCTGGTCTTCGAGTAAGCACATTGACTTAGAAATCCTTTACTCGACTGATTACTGCTGCTGATGCATGGGAACCATTGCCACCTCCACAGATAGTTATTTCTATTTTGCCCATCTTCTATTTTTGTTATGATCTTTTATTGATCTACCTTGATAAAACCTGCAGTATTATTTCAAATATTTTAATAAAATCTTTACGTGTTTATTATCTCCTTTCTAAATCTTGGTTTGTTACAAATTCATGTAATTTATTTGCTCCTCGAAATCTGGATTGAATAAATTTATCGCATTCGAATGAGTTGGCTTTGAAACAGAAAATATCATCTCGAAAATACTAAAAAAGAAATTTCTATTTTCATTACAAATTATCCTAATTTTTTGTTATTTATTTGTAATCTCTAAGATAATAATAATAATAATAATAATAATAATAATAATAAAGAGAAACCGTTTTATTTTGCTTTTTATGAGAACCTCCCACATTCGAAAAGAAGAAACATTAAATTTAATACTACAAATTAAATAAATAGATAATGCAGAACAACAACTTCAAAACAAAATAATAAGTTGGAATAGATAATAATGGAAAAACATTTTAGTGAAAGTTCATATTCGAAATAAGGAAAAGATGTTGCAGCAAGTCGAAGATTAACGTGTTATTCCTTCTAAATGGCAATCTTCTTCAGGGATTTTTATTCGATAGGGTTACTAAGTGATCAACTTAACTTCCTTGCTGATATGGCCATCTGAGGTTGTGTGCTTATCATCAGTCTTTTATATTAAAGCAACTAGAGCTTCTTTATTGGGATGCTTAGAAAGAATCTAAAATATGTCTTTTCCTTTTTTAGATATTCTAGTGCTATCCGAGCCATGCTCAAGAAGATAGCGGATAATCGAGAAGTTTGAATCTGTTTCTCGAGGGTTAAGGTTTACCTTAATGTGGCAGAATATCATAAGCATCGTGAATCCTTTCTCTTCATTGACTATTTCATCGATATTAGCTCCATGGTCAAGTAGCAGATCAGCTAGTTTCATACAAATCCTCTTATTCTCAAAATAACTGGAATCCTCTTCTAAACGAGAGAAACAGAAATAGAATGGAGATTAACCTCGTTTATCTTTGTGTAGAACATCTGCGCCATTCTTTATGAGTAATTCAGAAACTTCATAAAATCCTCCCATGCATGCTGAGCTAAGAGGTGTCATACCAATAGTATCACTGGGGAAATCAATGTCAATATTTTTATTTTATAGGAGGTACTTAATGATTTCTAAACGACCCAAGTAGCTTGCTAAGATGAGAGGACTGATACGCTGATCGAGTTTTGCATGTTTAAACTCTTCAAGATAGTTCAGTTGCATTGCTTAAATATTTATTTTCCTAATTTATTCGAGCGAGTTATCGTAAATGTAATTCAATAGAAGAACCTATTTGCTTAGCTCTGTAAGTTCTCCTCCTTCTTTACCTATCCTATCATTCTTTCCCAATTATGCTTTTTCTAATTATGAATGCTATTTAGATTGATTTAAGGAGCACTTCACCTCATTATCTTGCAATGAATCTACTTTTCTTTCCAAGCAACTGTAATAGTTTCTGTCTTAAATACTGCATTAGTTTTTAGGCTCAGCTTTTTTAATTTATCCTTTTCCTTCTGAACAGTATTAATCATTCAATCTCACCTATTTACTGCTTATTGATTTATCATAAGCCCCTTAGATTCCACTTTGCTTAGCTTTATTATCTTCCTACTCATTGATGAGATTTTGTTCTTTCTCTTATTAAGATCTGACATCTTTTATGTTATTGAGTTATTGGTTTTTTAATTCACCTGTAGATTAATTTGATAGTACTTATTCACATAATTACAACTTTCCTGAGGGATCATTTAGAGCCATTGGATCTGTTGGCTTGATCTCTCAGTCTTTATCAAAGATGAAACAGAGTTTGTTTTAGTTTCCTCCTTCAAAAGCACTTTTGTTCTTATTTTGCAATTTGTATTTCTGTCGCAGTCAATTGATTGATCTAACAAACCTAATTATTACTTCGATTTTAATTTATCATAAAATTTGCTCTCCTTGCATAGGAGTCTCTCGAAGATTACGATATTTTGATTAATACCTTCGATTTTATAGCAAATTAATAATATAATTACCTCTTAATGAATAACGATTGCTTTTATTGAAGCTATGCATCCTTCTTCAGGACGAAGCCTTCTTTCATAGTTCATTATGATATTTGTAATCCTCTGAACATAATAAAAAACTGTTGCAGTAGAATTTTTAATTTAATCTTTTTTTGTGATATTTTTACAATAATTCATTATTTTTTTACATTAGGTTATTTTAATATCTCTTTTGAATAAGAGTATTGAAGTCTTTCGATTCAGTATTAATTGAATATTTTAATAATACGAGCTCATACGGACAATAAAAGGTTTAATCTACAAAATCAACCAACAAAAAGCCATAAAAAAGGTATCATGGATCTTTTTATTCACAGTTAATTCTCATAAGAAAAGTGAAACTCTTAAGAAATTAGTATTAATAGTGTTTGTACATCAACTAAACTGTAATAGCTAAATAATTAGGAATCAGTAATTATGGCAGCTATGAGGGTGGAGGAATGGGACATTTTCAAAAAAATCTAACTTAGTTCTAAAAATAATACCCAAAAAGTGAAGAACAGTTAGTTAAATTCTAATGTTTTTAAAAAAAAGGATACCAAAATGAAGGATATTAATTCATTGTAAAAAGGGAAGGCTCCAAGATTTTAGATTTGGAGTTTTCATAATTAAGGTTTTGAGGCTACTGAGGAAAAATGATTTGGAAAACTTATTAATTTAATACTGAAAAAAAACAAAGATGAAATAGGCTTTCTTATGTGAAAACCAAATAGATTATCAGAAGTCGATTAGAAGATTAAATAAAGTTAATTGAAATCTCATTAATATTAAAATATAAACAAGTTCTTGAATTTACAAACCGAGGAAAAAAAGATTGGCACATGAATTAGTTAAAGCCATCAATTTTCATAAAAATAAATGCAAGTTAATGCAATATCATGGGGTTAAAAAATATAGAAAAAAATAAAAAAGTTTCCATTAAAGCTTTAAGCCTAGAAGTCTATCTTTGAGATACTTATACTTTGCAAATTATGTTGAAGTAAATGAACAAAAATTCATGAGTAAAAACAAGGATTCAATATGTTTGACTGGAAAATATTAAATAAGAAAGTAAATAGGAACCAATTCCCTTAGAATACTTGTAAACTTCTATAAAAGTTCAAGACCATTAGGAAAATTATTTTAGAGTCCTTTGCAGAAAAATACAAAATGAAGATGAATGCAGTATTTTTTATCACAATTGTATTTACTACACTAATCATATTTATTACCTTTAAATACCATTTCTAGAATATTCTGACCCTTCAGACAACTTTCAAAAAAAACATTATTGGAATAGAGAAACTAATTGTTTTCTTTCTTTTAGTATTTTGTGATTTCTGACTAAATTAGAAATATTACTTTCATGTTTCAGAATCTTTATTAATTTAATTGTGGGACTTTCAAGATTAAAAAAGAGAGAGAGGCATGCATTTGTTGCGAAATAGAAATGAAATAACTTTATCGATTGTATGTTTCAATTATTTCTTGCTATCCATGATCGAAAACTCAATAGAAATTGAAGAAACTTCACTCTTAAAAATTGCTTAAATATTTAAAATTCCTTAATAGATAAGCAGTCATTATTTTATCAACATTTTTTGCTCTTTTTCTTTAAAAATATGAATACTTTCTCGGCTAATAAAGAATAACAAGAGAGGTTTAAGAAGGTTTGAGGTCTTGCATCTGATAATCAAGATATTCTTAATAACTAGGTTGGGAGTCATAAAATGGAGATATTGAGATAAACAAGAAGATATGCACAAAATCTCATTCCAACAATAAGAGACTATGTTAGTACTTTGCTACCAAAGAGAAAATATTAAATAAAAATAAAAGAAAGACGATAAAGAATAACAAAACAAAAGATTAATAAACTAATTTGATACAGAAAACAGGCAAGCTCTAAAGATGTCCATCCTTCCCCCTCTTCAATACACTTACTCTAACGATGAAAGGTAGAAAGGGACTGTTATTATCTCATTTCTTTGCCTTTATAATTAATCAAGACTCATTTACTTATGATTTGTTCTCTTTCTTCAGCCTCGAGCTCCTCATTCACTCTGTCAAGGGAAACAAAGAATGCAACCTCGAGAGAAAGGCATTTAACCTTTGCAGATCAACTATTTTGGGCAAACACGTTGAGCCTCAATAGTGCCTTGATAAAGCTCTCACATTCGTCAATTGCTTCTAAAGAGTGTAAGTTATTCACTAATATTTTAGCGCTAGAGTTTAGCAAATCAACAAATCAACATAAATTAATCTAATTCTCTTTGAAGAGTTCATCCCCTCATATTTCAAGCAAAATGCTACTCTTTTAGCTTCCAACATAGCAAACTACAATAGATATATTAAATAAGATAGATACCAAATGGAGAATTACAAGCAAGAAATACAATTATGTCGTATTTTTAGATGAAAAGATGCTAATTCAAAGAATAAATGGCGAAAGTTTAATTCTGCCAATCCAATAATTAAAAGAAGTCTAAGCAAGAAAATATTTTACAAGCTCGATATTCTTTGAGAAGCATTTGGAATAGGAAGACTAAAGAAATAGGCCTTTTAAATGGGATTTCATTAAAAATATTATCTGGATGCTCAGAAATAATTTGCAGCAATTTCAAACATATTTATTTGATTAAACCAAAACAGGAGAAGAGACGAATCATCTTCTTGCCAAAGTGCCTATAACTCCACTTTGGAATGCGGAAAGAAGTACAACGAGGCCACCATTTCATTGGGAAGCTCATGCCAGTCTCAGCTTGACTCTTACCTTAACTGCAAATGAAAGGGATTAATCTTTGCATTTTTCTTTCACAAATGTTGAGATTGAAAAACAGCTTTGTGAAGGAGAGAATAAAAAGGGCGAATTTCGATTTCCTTTATGTTTGCATACAGTTATCCAGCCTTAATTCATAGAATTTATTGATTGTGAGAATGCGTAACTGTATTACAAAAATGAAAACACTCACTTAATCTATTTGATTTGTTCTTTCCCACATTTCTGACACCCTT
>Ga0302285_10000377_pt1 | contig 24863 bp, 12 predicted proteins | sample III_Fen_E2_2_FD_200455 | JGI IMG/M metagenome (GOLD analysis project Ga0302285, IMG submission 200455) | Peat permafrost microbial communities from Stordalen Mire near Abisko, Sweden - III_Fen_E2_2 | ecosystem: Environmental > Terrestrial > Soil > Wetlands > Permafrost | place: Sweden: Abisko... | reverse complement strand
TAATTAGATGAAAAACTACATTCACATGAATCCTTTGTTTTTTTATCAAGCTTTTTTCTTTTTCTTGAAATCAAAATATTAATGTATTTATTACCTTACCCCCACTAATCGCACTAATCTTCTATTTTTAGTAGACGAGACGAATAGGAAATGTAAACGCTCTAGTGCCCATCAGCTCTGATTCTCAATAATTAAAGATTCACTGAGCATGCCCCTCTAACTTCTCAAGGAGATATCTTCTCTACAAATAATAATCTGATGAATCGTGAAAGCAAAAGCTTCGATCAATAAGACTATCTGTTAAACTCGTAGATGCTAAATGAAGATCCCAAGAAAGAAATGGCTGAAAACATTAATTATATTAAAAGCTTTTCTTTTAACCAATTTCCTAGAAATAATAAGAAGAATAAGAAAGAAGCTGAGGAAGAGGAAGAGGAGGTATAAGAAGAACAAACAATTAATTCTTGAAAACAACAAAGATTCTTTCTATTTTTATTATTCTGAGTGCGTGTCTAGTCTCATTTGAATTTGCACTTGTAATAATGAAAACAAAGTGTTTATATGTTTTTTTAGTTTCATCTGAATTCGATTGACTAATTTAAACCTTAAAACTTACTAATACCAATTAAACCAAAGATATCTTGAAAACAAGAAGAGAGAAATATCTCAGTTTCTTTTAGTTATCAAAGTCTTATAGAAAGAAGAAATTAGTCACTAGAGAAACAAAAAAATAATCAGTGATTAGAAAAAATATAATAATAAAAAGCAGATGAAATTATTATTACTCTTTGCTTTTTGGTTTGTAACCATCACTAAATGCTCCTTTTTCTCTTGTGGTGATGGGTATTACAATGCAGGTCTGAAATCCTGCCAAAAATGTCATACATTGTGCTTAACTTGCTATGGGCCTTCAGCTGATGAGTGTCTTTCCTGCTCGATTGCAGAATAAACCAATAAATGTGGCACTGCATGTTCTTCTGATTATTATCTATTATCTTAATAGGGGATTTGCTATGAAAAGTCTATTAGTTTCTGTAAAGAATAAATATCTACTTATGAATGCGGAACATGTGAAGATGGATTCGATTTGAGCTCAACAAAGACAGAATGTATTTTCTCAACTACTTTTAATAAAGTCGTTTTTAAAGACGAACTCACAGGAGAAATCTTAATGGCAAGTGTCTGTCCTGAGGGCTATCTCACAAATGACATGAATTTCTGCGAGCTAGCAGAATTATGTGGATCTTTAGATGGAGACATCGACTTGGCATCAAACTGCTTTGCTTCGACTGTAGGTAATAGATAAAAGCAAATTTGTGGTTTAAGCTCAAGAACTTTAAGATCTTTCAATACCCCCTCCCTTCCCCCAAAGAAGGCTATTCTATTACTGCGTTTTTTGATATGTTACAGACCTAAGATTTCTTTCTATTTTTTCTTTCAAAAACATGGAATCTTATTCCCATTTAATTAAACAAATTTAAGAGTATCTTCTTTGCAAGTTATTCTTACTGCAATTTTCAAACAATAGAGGGCGTGCAAGTATCAGATGGTCCTTCAGAGAGTTTACTTTTCTATAATAGATACGAAGTTCGTGGATACACTCCCAGCAGCGATGACTTCAAAATTTACATCGATGGATCCAGTCCGATCCTATCTGTTTAAACTATCAACGATTCTTTCTTTGTGATTTACAATAAATTTATTGATTAATACCAAAATTGGTAATTAATCAACAGAACAGCCTTGCCAAGTACGCTGATTAACAACAAGTATTCTTGGATATTTTTATCAAATAATTAGTTTCACATCCTCACCTTTCAAAGCAGCCATTTAGCAGGTGAGTAACAATTCAAGAAATCATCTTTTTATCATTGATTTTTTATATCACATGAACTAACAGCATCGGTGATGATCTTATGGAGCTACAACATTGTTTTCTAGAGCTAACATAAACCCAACCTAGACCTGGTGTTGGTTGCTACAGCAGAAAAGGTATTTTTTTTCTTTTCTAGTTCTCAAGTGCTCACAATCTCTGCTGGGGATACTGGCACCATCTCAGAATCTGTTACATAACTTCCAACCTCTTCATTGACTTAAACCTAATAGAATTTCATAAATTCCTTTTATATTCCTGAGGAAGGAGCTGTCTTATTTTGCAAAACGCATTCAGCTGTTCTGTGGGTTCCTAATGCAGCAATATTCAAATTTATTAGTTAAGATTTAGCTGAAACAATAGTAGCTTGTGGATATGCAAGACAGACTCGTAGTTTTCTAATTTCCTCAGATTCTTCGATTTCTCTATATTATATCCCTTAAATAGCCTTAATTGACTCCGCATTTACCTTTAATCCAACATCTACAATATCAACTTTTAACAGCTATGACCTCATTCAAATGGAAACTCAAGACTCAAATGGAAATATCCTTATTTACTTAGCTTGTCTAGACAATTCCTAGCATTTACCTATTGATATTTTCGATGCCTCTTTAACGTTAAAGAGTCAATTCCTCGATTTCAATAGCGCTCTTAAAAAGCAGTTTAAGCACAGCAATATTACAATAATTACAGATAAACTCCTGATATTAACAGATTCTAATGTGATATTGATGAATTCTTCTGGCAGCACAGAGAGTTTGCTTTCTTCCTGTGCTTCTGAGAAATCAACCTCGCTGAATGTAGATTTCACTTAAATCATAGCTTTAGCGAAGGATACATACAGAGGTACACACATTATAATCGCACTTAACTATCTTTCTTACTTGAAAGCACTGATCTACAAGAACAATAGAATAGTCCTTGAAAATCAGATCGAGGAAATATCAAATGGAAATTCAACAGAAAATCCCTTAGATTTGCTACATATCGTTGATTCGACTAATGTAACGATGTAGATAGACAGTTAACATGCTTCCGTCCTTATCTTTGGGCTCAAGCATACAAATCCAAGTGATTCCAGATAATATCTGACATCGATAATCTACCTGAACTCTTTCAATCTTAAGTTAAAGAAAGTTATTTATTTTAATGAATTTACGACTTTTCCGCTTTCTTCTACTTCTTCTATTTCATTCATTCAAGGCAAACTCTTTAATTCAGCTACTATTGAAGCGATCAATTATTATGTAACTCCTATGTTAGGACTAATACCTCTTTGTTCAGGAGATTCCCTAAGTGTTGCTTAATTTGATAATTAAATCGCTGTTTTCAATAAATCTCAGCCTTCCTCGAAGATTATGTATTTCAGTGCTTTCTCAGAATCCACTTATTCGTCTTAAACCATCAACGAAAGCACACCTTTCTTTAAGTTTATTGATTCATCTTCTTTCTTCTTGATTACAGATAGCAGCACATTACTAATCTACGATCTATCTACTTTGAGCATAAAGCTAACTAATACAATAGCGTTACCAGCTGATTCTACTATTTTTGAAATAAAAATCGAAATAAATCTAATAGTTATTTCAACAATAGAATTGGACCTTACAATCTCTTACATCCTCTTGGATCCAAGCACTTTGTTAGTTTTCAGCACTCTGCACCCCAGTTCGACAACATTTAAAACATCCACTGGTTATAATTCCTTGATTTTGACAAGATATGTCCTTGAAACAGATTCAAACCAGATTTTCATTGCCTCTTACTCGATAACATCAGGTAATTCCAATTCTTAAACAAATTCACCATATTGTTGTTTCTTAAGTTGTAAATTTTCTCAAATGATGCTCTTTAAAAAACACAGATGAAGCTTTCAAATACACAATCTCCTATTACATTATCAAGGATTTGGTAGTTAATCAAATTAGTAATACTGAATTGATTCTCTCTCATGAGCTTGAAGAGTCCAACTTTGAAAAATAATTCAATCATATTATGGTACAAAACGGCCATTTCCTGAAACTAGACAACTTAAATAAAGAGATTATTATGCTCTCCATCAATTCACAAGAGAATATCTATTTCACCAGTGATAGCGGCATCTTCAAAATGAATCTGCAGCTGATTCCTAACATCATCAGTCGGATAACTGCCAAATTTATACTACTTTAATCCGATATTTCCATGTATTACATGATACCAGGTTAATAACATGGAATCACATATCTGCTTTTCAGTGATTCAAATTCGAATTCTTATACTTTGATTTTCGATATTTTCGATTAATCTAATCTGCTTTAACTAGATCCGTACCTTGCAGTCTTTCCTTTCTCAGATATTCTCTCTTCTTAATTCAGTCTTCTTATGATTTGCTCTGATTATTAGTTTTTCATCTACGACTTAAATGACTTTTCAGCACCACAATATACACATCAATTCTCTGATTTATGCTATGACAGAAATAATTGTATTGGAATGATATCACGATTTCTGCCATATGTCTACATAAATAACTCTGGGATCTATTATTTCAAGGATGGTATCTTCAACACCTAAGCATTCGTTGAATTTAAATCCGTCATTACTGTCATGGAGTCTATTGAATTTCTAGATTCCATTGTTATTGGAATAATTGACTACACAAGCTACCCATTTATAAGCTATTAAAAACCAGATTTCTAATAATCCAGTGTATTTTAAGCTATCTCTATTGATTTAATTGCTAGTAATGTATTTAGGTAATCCTTTATTATACACGCCTTAGACTAAATTGATATACTTTAATATAGAACATATAAAATCCTCAAGACAATCCCTGCAGATTCAGATAATGTCTTGCAGAATTAGCCTATCAATGAATGTGAGCCAATGAAGATGATGTTCGTCTCTTACAGTTAAAAAATAGAAGGTTATGATCTGCCTTTGAAAATTGAGCAAGAGAAACAGTTCAGTTATGTGTTCTTAAGAGACTACTCGTATTTTGGATGCTCCAAGGAAAATATCTTTATTTTACAATCGTTGTAAGGAAGCAGAAATCTATTATCAATCATCAATGTGGCTAGTTCTAAGCTCGTTGCAACCTACAACACTACGGAATATCCATAGATAAATTGGGACCCTTATTCTTAAAATTATATCTTCATAGAGCATAAATAGGTTTTGATAATTGGAAATACTCTTTTTTCATTGACATCTGATTTTGTGATGTTCTTTGAATCTTCATTCGCATACTACGATAATCAAAGAGACATCTTCATAGTCATTGACACAAGTGTTCTCTTTTAAGCTGTGATTTACGATTTCTCAGAAGTGTTTCCCTTTAGTGCTTAGCAGTTTAATTTAACTTCTTCAGCTGCTGTTTCTTCTTTGCTTCTGTCTTCAAAGATAGTAGTTTTCCTGCAATGGAAAGGCTCAAATATTATTTTCTTTGACTTCGAAATACTTTCAGTCTTAACAAGCTACCCACTTACAATGATTAATGGCTTAAATCGATTTGGTTCACTGTTCTTTTTCGATTAATATTGTCTAGTTATCGAAGCCAGCAAATCGATAAGCTTGTTTGATCAATCTAAAGGGCTCTTATTTAGTGTCTCTTGGGATGATTACCTATTCGATTACATGCTTGAAGACTTTGAAAAGCAGAATAATAGTATTTTAGGTGTCACTGGTACCTCCGTAAGAAGGTTTTCGATAATTTAAGTGAATAGCTCATTTTCCCTAAAAGAAGAAATAATACTCTTTGAATCATCTTGGGGAGTATCAGCTGTGAATGCAGACTCTTCAATCCTCAAAGTAGTTGCCCTTGATGCTTGTGTGGCAGCTATAACCTTTGATTTTAGAGTTTACCTTTCTTGTGACGCAGATATATAAAGTGAGAAACCTATGGTTATTTTAGCAGATACTTCCAATAATATTGAATTTTTCAGTATTGTTGAGATATTATCAACTAATCCTGTTAGTAACACCACTGATAAGCATATTTTGGTGGTAGTTGGATAAGGTAATGATGTACAATTCTTTGATTCTTCTCTTTAGCTGCTGTAAGTCACACATAATAATCTAGATGGTGCTCTTAGCTATGTTTAGGTAGAAACTCAATGGAATTAAGTAATCTTGGTAGATGGCTACAATCTGATTGTTCTATCGGCTGATGCTAGTTATCTTTAAGTAATCATTCAGCTTTAGACAGCTTTTGAAAATCACACATTTTTTATTGTAATTTTAAATCATTTTTTGGATTGTTTTTTCTTAGTTCACTGAATAGATAAGACTACCCATGCATACTCGAGGGGAATTCAAACTTATTTTCCTAAACCATTCTCTAATGGCTGTTATGGGCCAAAAAGGAATAGGAATCCACTCGATTTTACCTGGAAATTATGGCTTAATGTTTTAAATTTTGAACTACCATTTTAGTGATCTGACTGATATTTAGCTTGTTGAAGGAGGAAATTAATCCGAAAAATACTTTCTCATAGTAGATATCAATGCAATTTATATCTATTCTTGGAATTCAGTCTCTACAATTTCCTTAGTCAAGACATTATCACAACAATACTTTGTTAAATTGCATGCTTGCGGTTTAAATGTTGAGAATTTCTAACTAATGCTCTGGCTGAAGGGTGTCAACTCGAGTGGAGGGATTTCATTGAAAGTTTTATTGAAAAGTTATTCAAAGAATCAGAGTTCAGCAGGATATTGCAAGAAATCCATGAAATTACAAAGTTCTGCATTGCTCCAGGAAAGATAACTGCTGAATGCAATAACTAACAATCCTCTCACAAACCAAATAAACTTCCAAGTACATTAGAACAACTCTGCTATACTTGCACCGTACGTTGAAGGCTCACAGAGTCTCACACTTTCATATGATCTTCAAGGCTTCTCAGTCTATTTCTTGCCTAATGCGAAAATAACTCTATTCATAAAATCTTCTATTTCCAGCTTAACTTTCAAGAATGGCACTTTTCTTCTTCCGGAAACAACAACAGGATACGTTTACTTGAGAAACTTCCAGAATATTATCTTCGCAAACATAACAATTATCTAGCAGATGAACTTCAGGAATTGCTCGAGTATCTCTTGGGTTAATACTCATTTCATTGTGCCTTACAATACAAAACAAACCCAATCTGCTTTAATAATGATTCAAAATTCTGCTGCCGAAATAGCTTCAAGTGAATAAAAAATAGCTATGATTTAAAGTAATGTCACTTTAGAAAGCTCTCCAAGTGGTCAAGACAACGCTCTCATAGCTTAATCATATCAGTAGATGTTCATTATCTGCGAGAATCTGACATCACTCAATATTTCCAGCATCTAATTATTTTCTTCTTCGTTATCTGCTGCAGATGCAACGAATTTAAGAATATTATCCACTGAGATCTCTTCATTGCTTAGTTAGAGTGCTGTATCCTAGTTTTTCATTGATTTATTGCGAGTTGACAGCATAAGTTTAGATAATTTTCATGCTGAAAACATCGATTTCCCTGCATCTCTTTTGAAAATAGACACCAGTTCTGAAATTTCTATTATGACTTTAGAATTTAAAGATGTTAAATTTGAGTCTTAGAAGAATTCTGATCCACTGATTAAAATGATGTTCACCACAGATGACATCACTCTCTCAGGTATTTCTCTGATAAACGCGAGACTTAACAATTTCTTGGAATTAAACGACACAACGACATTTACAAGCTCAAATTAGCAGATTGTGTACTCAAATTAAGCTGAACAAACAGCCATAAAAATATAAAATTTAACTTTCTCCAATGTTACTTAGCTGAATCTTAGCAGGGATAGTACTACGGATATTCTTTCCTCCTTAGAAAATATTTTTTTTAACATCCAAGGAGGACTGATAGTTGAAATCTTAGATATTTATTTTGATTCTGTGAATTAAGTAAATTCATTGTTGAAAGCAGATTCAATCGGTAGTCTTACAGTGAAGAACATGACAGTCTTGAATTCTTGGCAAATCTAGAGTGTTTTAGATTTTTCAATGATTGAATCACTTTCACTTGTCTTCAATAGTTTTAAAGAAAATTATTAAATTGGCAGCTATTGCTAGATTCTTGATTCCTATGTATTAATCGATACTTTGGAGATAATCCCATAAACTCTTAATAATTCTAGTGGTGGCTAATCAACTGAAAACACTAATTCATCTATTGTATTGTCCTCTTCAATATAAAATAATGACTACACAGTTTTAATGAAAAACTCGACAATGAAATATCTAACATGTTCTTCTTGTTCTGGAGCCGCTCTGTTCATATCAAATATCTAATAGATTACTTTAGAGAATTCCACAATAATTAATAACAAATGCAGCTATCACGGAGGTGGGATTTACATCTCAGATTCGTCACTTGTCCTAAACCAAGCTCTGGTTAAATAGAACACTGCAGATCTTTCTGGAGGAGGAATTTATTCAGTAGAGTCTAAAATATCTGTTTTAGAAGGATTTCCTTCAATAATTGCAGGGAATTCTGCTTTGATTGGAGGAGGTATTCGATATCTATCATCTGACGAGTCTACCTAGATTTCTACGGAAATTTAAAGAATTATTAAAGCTAACACTGCGATTCTATATGGGAATAACTTTGCTATGTTTCCAAAGAAGTTGCAAGTTAATGAGGATTCTCTTGAGCAACTGCACAGTGCTACTTCGAGTAGCGAGCAGATCAAGTATTTAGTAAGATTTTTAAAATATTTGATAAAAATTTATTTGCTTTTTCTGCAGATAAACTTGTCATACTTCGACTAAGAGAACAACATTGTTAATCTGTCCTTGCCGAATGAAGCTAAATATGACGAATCTAAATACCAAGCCATAATTGACGAGCTGTCTTAGTATTTCACTTTTGAGGTAGTTTCCCCTGACATCTATTTCAACTCCTATTCCCCTCAAATGGAATACTTAGCATCAAGCTAAAGCAAAGGAGTAGTCTCAATCTCACTGAGCATGTTGCTTAAACCAGAGAGTTCTTCATTTTTCTACTTCAAAAACTCTCTTAGCTACATAACCTCTTCTTCTTCAACTATTCTCCTGAAAACCGAGAACTCAAATGTTGAATTTCGTAAGTGCATCGTAGGAGAAATAATCAGCCAAGTTACAATTGATAACCAACATGGATTTCAGCAATGCTTATTGTGCTAAGAAAAAACATATTCCATAGTTGATCCTTCAAGTAAAAATAACTTACAATGCAAGGATTGTCCGATAGAAGCAAAATACTGTTCTGGTAGCATTCTTATTCCCAAAGATGGCTATTGGATAGAACCAGAGTCTAGCAACATTATCTTGTGCAATCAATCCTCCAATTGTGTGGTGACAATAACAGACAAAAGTTCAAATCGGTAAAGATAAATGCTCGCTTAGTTTATTTCTTTTTGATTTTTTTTGTAATAAAATGAAGCTTTTTGAATTGCATTCAAGGAGTCACTGGACCTTTATGTGAAAGCTGTGACTACGAAAATAAATTTGATAATGGAGCCTATGGAAAATTACCTAACTTCAAGTGCATCTAGTGTACTGAAAATCAATGGAATATTTATAGAATGTTGTCCTTGATCACTATTCTTCTCTGCAATGGGCTGTACTAGTCCTATTTATCTTATAAGACAAACATAAAAGCAGAGAATATCTTAAAAGGATATTATCTCAAAAAATCAGGTATTATTACTTTCGGAACTTCTTTATCTCCTTAAGTCTTAGAACTCTTGATAAAAAAGTTAATCTAGCATCTACAATTGGTATCGATTCTCAGGGTATTTCACTTTTAAGGTCTTAATGAGGTCAAAATAGTTCTTAACTACATTGGAACGCCCTTGGATTCTACTGAGCACAGTCTAGATTGTCTCATGATTCAATATGGCTTAAACAAATCATTGAAAATGCCCTTTCTGAGGTTGCTATGGAATCTAGGTCACTCATTGATTTACGTGCTGATTGCGATTATTATGGTATATTTTTTTAAGACATTCACAGACAAAAATTATATTTTGCAGATCAAATAGAAGATTATTAAGAGGTAATAGCTATTTTTTTTCTGGCTTTAAAAATATGTGAAATAACTCATTCTCTTTTTTATTTGTTTGAATAAATAGATCTTTAATAACTACTCTCGTGTACAGCTACTTTGTCTTGTATCCAAGCTTAGTGAATAGCTTATCATCAATTGTGTTTTGCTAATAAATAGGGTCGAAATACTATATCATAGCTGATAATTAATTTGAGTGCTTCAGCCAGTAGCACTTATGGATATCTTATTCGTTATGTCTTCCTTTGCTTTTGCTGATCGTGTTCATAATCCCCTTAATTATCTTTCTGAAACTTAAAGCTAAGAAACAAAGCAACAATCTATTCTCAGTCGATTTATTCTCAAAATACAGCTTCTTGTATTCAGAGTACAATGACAATTTCTACTATTGGGAGCTGGTTAAAATATTGATCTTGTCTTTCATTAATATTGGACTTAATTTATTCACTGGCAATGCCATCGCAAAGGGAGCATTCCTATCAATAGTTCTGATTTCTTAAATTAGGCTAACCTATAGAATCCAGCCTTACAAGAAAAAGCATCTAAATAGTCTCGATTAACTTGGAAATTTCGTAATTTTGTCTTGTCTCTAAGTTGGAATTTTGAACTATGAATCTAGTAGCAGTTCTGTTAAGGTGCTATCAATAACATATGTAATCTTAATTAATATTGTATTCTTTTTGTGGGCACTTGCTTCAAGTTTGATGTTCAAGATTGTACTGAGGCCATCTAGCAAACTGTATCCGATCTTTAAGACACTGCATGAAAAGTTCCCAAAGGCAATTTAAAAGTTCATAATATTCTAAGAGAGTCTTTATAGAGCAAATAAGCGATGGAAGATAATCCAAACGTCTTTGAAGAGAATCATAGGATCAAGAATTTCTCTTGCTTCAACAACTTAAATCCAGCTATCAACTAAATTCAATTGAAAAAGAATTGTTTATTTATTTTTATTTGTTTTAAGTACAAATGGTGTTTACACAATTTGATGATTTTGCAAATATTTCGGTAGAATTATTTGTTATTGTCCAAGCCAGAAGATCAAAAAATGATCACTTTTTTTCAATAATAAATTGTGAGAAGAGAAATATCAATTTTTCTTTAAAAATCAATCAAGTTAATTTGAGTGTTTCAGCCAGTAGCACTTGTGGATATCATATTCTTTATGTCTTCCTTTGCTTTTGCTGATCGTGTTCATCATTCCATTAATTATCTTTCTGAAACTTAAAGCTAAGAAACAAAGCAACAATCTATTCTCAGTCGATTTATTCTCAAAATATAGCTTCTTGTATTCAGAGTACAATGACAATTTCTACTATTGGGAGCTGATTAAAATATTGACCTTGTCTTTCATCAATATTGGACTTAATTTATTCACTGATAATGCCATCGCTAAGGGAGCATTCCTATCAGTAATTCTGATTTCTTAAATCAGGTTGACCTACAGAATTCAGCCTTACAAGAAAAAACATCTAAATAGCCTCGATTAACTTGGAAATTTCGTAATTTTGTCTTGTCTCTAAGTTGGAATTTTGAACTATGAATCTAGTAGCAGCTCTGTTAAGGTGCTCTCAATAACATATGTGATCTTAATTAATATTGTATTCTTTTTTTGGGCCCTTGTTTCGAGTTTGATGTTCAAGATTGTACTGAGGCCATCTAGCAAATTGTATCCGATCTTTAAGACACTGCATGAAAAGTTCCCAAATTCAATTTAAAAGTTCATAGTATTCTAAGAAAGTTTTTATAGAGCGAATAAACGATGGAAGATAATCCAAAAGTCTTTGAAGAGAATACTAGGATCAAGAAGTTCTCTTGCTTCAACTTAAATCCCGTTGTCAGTTTAAGTCAATTGAAAAAGAATTGTAAAAATATTTTTTTGTGTTTTTAAGTACAATGGTGCGGACAAAATATGATGGTTTTGCTGATATTTATTTAGAGGAAATTATTTTTTTTGCCGCCAAAAGATCAAAATACAGTAACTTTTTTTAATAATAAATTGTGAGAAGAGAAATATCATTCTTTCTTTTAAAGTCTTAATTGAAATAGGAAGCAGTGAAAATATATTCTCGTAATCAACCCAGGGATCTTATACTTTAAGTACATGAACAGCTTTAGTTTAAAAAAGTTAATATCCCCCTTAATATCTCCCAATCAATTAAGAGTAGTTTTAAATAATCCTCAATGAGAAACAGCTACCTATTTGAATTGGTACTTCATTATGGTAATTATTTTTAATAGTAAAGCAAAAGTTTCACTTATAAATTTTTCTTAAGAACTATAAATTGAAGTTCAAAAAAAAATCTAATTCTGGAGTCAATTTGATGTTTTAAATCATAAAACCCAACAATTAGTCTAATTCATTTTTTTATTTGATTTAATGTCTCAATATCATTAAAGATGCTTTTACAACATCGAACAAAAATAAATCATTTTGGAATAAATCAGACATTTTTATTAAATAATGTGAGTTCTATCAGAATATATGTTTGTTGTTTAACGTATACATAGTACAGCTTTAAATATGAATATTTGTTTTACAAACGATAAATTTTTTAATTTTTTTTTGCATACCTATTTATTATTGATATGCCATAGTAGTCATGTATTGAATTGAATAGTAGGCATTTAATTGTGTCGAGGCTATTGATTTTTGTAATTTTATTTTTGTGTTGGTTTTGTAAAAACCTTCAAGTGTATTATTCATTCTTGCAAGGAGTTTTTCTCTTATAATTAGAAAAAGAATCATTTTTTCTTTTTGGTATTTCAATTCAACAAAAAAAAATAATTAAAATTATTGTTTCTTACTTCCTCTATTTCGCTTTCTATTAATTGGAACATATCTTTTTAATTTTTTGTAAATCTCTTTGTTAAAAAAGTTGTTTATTCCATTGTAAAAACCATTACTTTTTCGTTGTATTTTTGTTTGTATTGTAGAGTTATCTTCTTCTTCTATTTAGTATAAAACACTCATTATTTGTTGAGGATTGTTGTAGTTTTTATGATAGGTTAGGATTTCCTAGCTAATCTGTATAATTTATAATTCCTTCAACCAATTATGATTTCCTAATTATTTCATCTAATCCTCTAGCCTCTATTAGTGGAAAAGAACAGTGTGAAAGAATATTAATAGGTGATTATTTATCAGTTCTAAAAGTCCAAGTTAGCCTTCTTTCTTCTAAGTATTTTCTAGAAATAATTTTTGCTATTGTTTTGATGTTTCTCAAAAAGAGTAGGATTCTCATTAGTCTTGGATTGGTAAAGCCGAGAAGTATGACCATTATCAATTAATCTGTTTTTTTTTTAATAACAGCTAAGCAAAGGTTTAGAAGTTCTTTTATTGAGAATATTGTTAGATCTTATCTTTTATTTCCATAAATACACAAAATGGATCAATTCCCTTGGGGCAGAGCTGATAATGATGGAAAAAATAATTTAAATAATACTCTCTGCTCGAAGATAAATATTGTATTTAGTTTAAGAATTCACCAAACTTGATTGAAAAAAGGGAGACACTAAATTGAGGGAGTTAGAGATCAAGAGGAGAGACAATGCATACTTAGAAACATTTTAACATCTGCAAAATAGTTTTTTTAAGTTTGATCAAGGATATTTAATCGTATAGAATTCAAGAAATCAATAAGAAGAAAATAAGAATTACCTTTCCGAAATATTTGATGATAGATACTCAGCTGCACTGACTCACTCAAAGTTCTTTCTAGCGACAGATTAATTTAGACTCCAAAAATATTCGAAAAGCAAATACAAAATCGAGAACAAATCATTCCTTACAGCCCTGATTTTTTGAAAATCCATTGCTCTATTGAAACTTTTCAATGATTAATATGGTAAAAATATGCTTAAAAGTTAGAATTTTTTAATATCTTTTTACTGGATGAAAATCAATCATCTCTCAAGTATTTTCATTGGCACACAATCCCTTGCAATTTAGGTAAGTAAAACTGATGCATCCAAAATAGATTTCTATCATGCATTAGTATATACGCCCTAAATATTGATTTGTTAAATTAAATTAATTCAATGTTTGCCTTCTGGATTCAGTGTAATTTCGTTTTTGATTTCTTTGAACCTTACATTCCAATAATATTATTAAGCCTGCAAATAGTGTTTTTCTGTGGTAAAAATAAAGGGTGCAAAATTGATTAAAGATCAGATTTTTATTAACACCAAATGGAAAGCATTCCTTTGGATGTATGATTTTAGGTTGTGTAGTTCCAACGAAAATATGATGTTAAGCAAACGGTTATTAAATTGCTTATTCTGATACTCAATTTAAATAGTTACTTTCCAATATGATATTGTTCTCTTGTATAGATAATAAATACTCGTGCTCCTTTTATAAAAGTATCTCCTGAATCCGCAACTCTCTTTTTTATTTAGATTTACTTTCAAAAATAGCTTTGTGTGATTCTTCCTCAGTACGTTTCTGTTTGAGCATAATCTATCTCTTTAGTTTGACAGTTGCTAAACCTAGTTTTATCATTATTTTTATAGGCTACCAAAAGGAGATAGTTCTTATGACAATTCTTATCTATTCAAAAGTACGGAGTTTTTGTAGGAAAAAATAATTACTTGTAACAAGTAACAGTATTATTAAAAATATCAATTTTTTGTTTATTTGGCAGACAGACAACCCACAAAACGTAATTAAAAAGGAAAGAAAAAAGTGCAATAAACTGTTTAATAAGACAGGCAGATTAAAGGAATCTTGAAATTGTAGAGAAGAAAAGAAATAATTATTATCATAACAATATTTTGCAACTCAGAAAAAAAGGGAGGAGTAGGATTTTTTAAGAAAACTAAAGCAAACATTTTTACTAAGCATGGATAATCTTAAAAATGGCTAGAATGCTGATAAGAATGAAGAACATGCCTTGAAGGAGTTAGATTAACAGAAATAACTACAAATGGATAGTGAAGAATCATTTGATGAAAAGGGTAATAATCTCAATGAAGATGAAGAAGAAAAATCCTAGGAAGAAGATGATCTTTCAGAAGAAAGTGAATCTGAAGAAGAACAAGAGATATTGCTCTCAGAGAACCCTTATTAATAAGTTAACAAAAATAATCTCCTTGGATGCGCGACATACGTGAAATGGATGAGAAAATACCAATATTATTTTGGAATTGACATGCAATTAGGAAGATTACTTCTGTATAAAAAACCAAAATAGCACAAACCTTCAACATACTACAATCTAAGCAAAGGAAGGTTCGATGAGGAAGTTATCAAGGAAGATGGTGATGAAATAATCCGGATACGCAACAAAAAGGGAAGGAGATTCAAATTAGAATTGTTTTCGAACAAAGATCCTAAAAAAATCCGTGAGCTCATCGAGCTATGCTTTCATCTTCAAATCTAAAGTATGCATTCCAAGACCATTTTTCATTTTAAAATTGTAATAGAATAGCGCAGTAGTCTTTCTACTTTCCATTTACTTAAACGATTCTATTTTTAACATTACCTTTCAAAATACAGATTTGATTTAATTTAGGAGTCTTCGAAAGGCTATTAATAGCAAAACTATTTTGTTTATTTCTTAAAACTCCACATAAATATCTAAGTTTATTGCTACTTTTTGAAATGAATTTAATGAAAATGTCTATTTTATTCCTAATCTTTTCCCCTCTTAATCTAGAACCAAGCAAGGGATTTTATGCTACGCTAGGCAGGAGTGTCATGCAAGTCATTAATACTCCCTTCAATGTAGCTAGTGGGATTATCGTAGACATGAAAAAGGAATCACCTAAGCAAGATGCAGCAAAACAGAAATAAACAAAACTGGAAAAGGAAAAACTCAGCAAAGTCAAAGGATTCAAGTAACTAAGCAGTTTGTTTTTTTCATAAAGTGAATTACTTAAGGAAATTCTTGGAAGCATCAGTGGATTCATTTTAAATCCCTTCAACAGCACAGCACTTTCGGCATCTTTTTCAGGAGGTAAAATATCTTAATCCTTAATTATATTTTTCCTCTTTTTCATTTTGGTCCATTTCTTTCTTTTTATAGTCGGCCATTTTGCTATTGGACTTGTGTTTAAACCTATTTCTGGAACAATCGATCTAATTGGGAAGAGTTCGGAATTCAAAAAGGATCATGTGATCCACTAAAATGTGTTTAAAGTCTTCAAAGTAATCTAGAATAAAAAGAAAAACTCCAAGCGTAGATAAAAAGAGGAAAAAGAGAGATAAAAACGTGAAACAGCTTTGGAGATCCATGATGAATTCATGGAAAAAGTATTTGAATATGAAGATGAAGCACTGTATTTAAACAAAAAGAATTAGTTAGGAATTACAAAAAAAGATATTGTGTAACTTTCGAGTCTTGCAAAGGGCTTAAACTTAGAAGATGTCGATGGAACGTTGAAAGTCGATATTCAATATGAATAATAGAAAGTCACAATGAACAGACTTCTGGATTATTATATTAAAAACAGAAAAGAAAAAAGTGAAGAATATGAAGAAGACATGTGTGAGTTTATTGTTTTATAACCAATAATTGATAAATCCGTTAAGTCTGAAAGAATTCTCAAAGTTCTTGATTAGTAGCTATCTATTGTCTCACTTGGAGGTGAAGGTAAATAATGATACAAACAGACTACATATTATTGATTTATTTGATGATTTAAAAATCACATGTTTTTTTTGGTAAAATTTTCGCTGTTGTTGTAGAAATGATCGATGGAGATATCTAAGAGATCGAGGACGAAATTGGAGATGAGCGCATAGGACATTGTTAAAATAAGTAGGTCCCCTTAACAACAAATTACCATCAGATTGATAAAAAAGAAACATTCAACACAATTCTCCCTGAGTTCCTTATTAAAGATAGTCCTTTCAAAAACCTTTTTTCCGATAAACTATAAGATAGCTTTTATGACCATAAAATTACTAAAAAAAAGATTGTCGAAGAAGGATAACTCACTATTCCATTTTCTAATCTGCCTCATAATTCCTCAGATTAAAAGCTAGGAATTGAAGATGATGATGAAATGCAATTCCATTCATTCACAAATTAATCAAAATTTGATATTAACAGTTAAGAAGTTATCCCGATCAATAATGGAACAGTGGCTGAGTCACCTTATGTTAAAAGTAAATTTTAAGCAAATGAAGAAGCATCTAAGACTCATGATTTCAATGGGAATAATGATGCTGGATAACATGGAGATAATCAAGAAAACACTTAGATTGGGGGAATCTTGAAGGAAGATGCAATAGCTGTAGGTTTTGTGAAAAAATAAGATGAAAATTCTATGAACGTTGATAATCATATTACTAAGGAAATGAAGGAGAAAAAGGAAGAAAATACAGATTAACCATAAGAAAAAGTAAATTTAGTAAGGGAAGAAACTCGAATTTCTTCAGAAGTAGTTGAAGAATAAGAATAGTAAAGTGAGAGTGATGATGAAGATGAAGAAGAAGAGGAAGAGGAAGAAGAAGATGAGAAAGGAATAACCAAAGCGTAAGATAAGAATGTGTATTTTACAGGAACAAAAACTGATTTAGAAAAACTTGTCAAGAATTTCAATGAAGTCAATTTGAAAGATGAAAAGAGAGTATTCGATGCTCACGATAAAGGTGGGAAACAATGTCTGGATAAAGCTGTTACTAATGCTACTAGGAGTGTGGGGAAAAATATTATTTCCTAAATTGGCAGGAAGATTATTTCAGGTGATTTCAATCTCACAACTGTGTCATTTCCTATTAAGGCTATGATACCTAAGAGTGCACTCTAAACAGCTCTAGCGGGTACATGCCTATTCCCAATTTACATGGGGATGGCTTCGTAGACAACTGATTTAGTTGAGAGAATGAAATTATTGATCACAGCAACATTTGCAAATTTCCCTGTTGCCAATACATTCCTGAAGCCACTCAATCCAATCTTAGGAGAGACCTTCTAAGCATCGTACATTGATGGGACGAAGCTCTATGGAGAATAGATCTCACATCATCCGCCTGTATAAAATTTTTTGTTTTGAAATCAATTTCGTAACATAAAAAGATTTTTTTATGAAAATTCTTAAAAAAGGTATCATATTTCTTAGCTCAAGGACCACACAGATCATATTAGTATTCTGGATATTACCTTTACGAAGCCAAGGCTGGATGGAACTCGTTGACTTTGCGTAATAAAGGAAAAAGATCGATTACCTTCAAGGATGGACATAAAGTCAACTACAATTTTGGGTAAAATATTGTTTTTTAAGATGCTATTGTAGTAATATTTTTTTGTTTGCCTACCTCTGAACAGATATGAATACTACAGTGGGACATTCTTAGGCACTATGAGGCATGAAACCTTAGGTGAAGTCATATTCTCTGATCCTGTCAACAAAATCGAAGCCACTATTCTCACTGGAAAAATTAAGAAGAAACCCAGCGATTACATCCAAGGAGACATCAAAGTTAATGGAAAAGTCGTAGCTTCATGCTATGGAACATACTTAGGGTTTATCGAATTCGATGGGAAACGCTACTGGGATATCAGAGAAATTCTCCCAATGAAGATGAATGTAACTAATTCATCTCTGATGAGTGACCATGTTAAACGTACAGACAGAAAACTTCTTGCTTCAGGTTAACTCAAAAAAGCTCAAGATGAGAAAGAGCGTCTGGAGTTAATTTAAAGACAAGAGGCTACATTAAGAAAAAGGCATCAAGAAAAGGTAAATAAGGCTTTGAAAGCAAGCTAGAAGAACAAAAAATGAGTATTTTGTGATGCATCTCTGGTCATATTAGAGATGGTTTCAGGCTGTTTTTTCATTCTTTCTAGTAAAATGTTAGTGTATTTCTTGAATATTTATTTGTATCTAAGTAGTTCTCGAAGTAAAGAAAGCTGTTTTTGTTGAATGTTTCAAAGTACTTTTTGGTGATATCTGTTGTATTATTTAGGTGTTTTCAGTGGATTGTTGATAGCATTATTTAAAAGTGATTTGACAATATAAAAATGACATCTACTTTTGAATAGAATACAAATAAATAACTCAAACATCTAATAAAAATATCACAATATGTAGTCCGATATCTTCACAATACAAAGGAAGTTGATTTATTATAGTCAGCAAGGAATTCTTTGGAGTTCTCAGTGCCAACTATTCTTTCTAAAGCGAGTGCATCAAGTTTGTTAAATAACACAACAACCTTGCATTTAGAGTGGCGGAGTGTGTTTTAATCTAAATAAGATAGCATTTCTTCGTAAATATATTAATTCTTAGGCAAGGAGAAGAAAAGAATGTTTTTCATTCCACGTACTGACCCAACATCGAAGAAGAATGCACGCTCAGTTTGCATCAGAATGGGTAATGTACCGTTTTTAAAAAGACTAATGCGCTTTTGGACATCTCGTTTTTTCGTGTATTCACAGATACCGAACACAGGAGCGTTTTAGTTCACGAAAAGAGCTTTTAACTTGACGTACTCGAAATATGAGCTCACAAAGATGACACTCTTGTCCATTTCTTCTTTGTTCCAATCGTCCCAGATCTTGTTCTTGAAGAAATTTATTCTCTCTTCCATTTCTTTTTCCACTTGAGAAACTTCAAATTTCACGAATTCCTTGAAATAGCAAAGAAAGAATGAAAAAATAATGTTAAATCTCTTTTTTAATACTTTTGGAGATCACTTGTTGTTAATGAATTACTTAGTTAATCTTCGGATGAGGTGGCTAAGAGTAAAATGGACGGAGTTGCATTGATCCTTTATGGTTATTCATGAATCTAGCTTTTAAGGAATTCAGTTCAGGGAAGCTAAATTCAGAGTAAACTAGTGTTTGTCTGTAGAATTATGCCATGTTCTCAAAGAAATACTCTCTAATTTAATGGATACTATTCGTCATACTTTTGTGTTTGGGAATCTTATTCATCAAAGCCATAATTTCCTTCATGTGTTCCCAGTTCTGCATGTACAAGGCATGAGCTCGATCAATAACAAGAATCTCAATGCTGCTCAAGAATGAATAATCTCTTTCCGTAGATCCCTTTTCTCCAGTTGCCATTCTTAATCCCACCATACTTGCAATGATGATATCGCAGCTGCTAAAAGGTGTGAACATCCTTAAACCTTTGTTTGTGATACTGATTCCAAGACGAAAATCATCTTCTTCCGCTCTTTCTGGGTCATCATATTCTTCAATAAATCTTTCTTTTTTAGAGAATTTTTTTAGTTTTTTTTCACCATAAATTTGAAGCAATTCGTTAACAATCGCAGCTGCATCTCCCTAATTAGTTGATATCCAAGAACAAATTATTAGAACAAGTTAAACCAATCCCATCTTCAGCCAAAAAGGCTGTAGTATTTAATAATTTGATAAAGTACCTTAAACGGTGTGAGAATTAGAATTCTACAGTTAGTAAACCCTTTAGTCTTCTTCCCATCAAGATCGTTTTCCTCTTCAAGATTACCAGATTTTTTATTATTTTGTGGGTTAGTTTTCTCCTCTTTTGGTTTTTCTTCTGTGATATCTTTGGAAAGAGGTGCTTTAGTAATATGATTCATGATATGACTGAGATAAAGTTTTCTAAACTATTCATTGTTTTGTTCATCTTTATCAATAACTACTAAATCTAGGTAGTTATTCATAGCACCAAATTATACTTCCAAATGCTTATCTTAAAGTAAAGATTAAGGTTCAGAAGAGGACTCTGAAGAAGTTGAAGTTATAAGCTATTTTTAGATAGTATCTTCAATATTCGCAGTGCTGCAGTTCAATCCCAATAATAGACTCTTTTAAGCTGCTAATGCATCAACTACAAACTCATCTCTATTATCTACTGAATATCCTTTTTTGTTCTTCAATGAACTTGCAATTTAATAATCCTTTATATCCACTTTATTATTCAACGCTTCTTTCACAGGATCCTTGAATTCCTTCTCTAACTCTCTCTATCTCTGTTTCTCCGCTTCTTGTTTCTTGTAAGGATTGATAATGTTCTCTTCTGTCTACCCGATATTGAAGATTTCTTTCATTTTCTCACGAATCTATTCTTTCTCTGATTTTCTCTCCGCTTTTGTATGAACAACTTCTGCAATTACCCCATCAGCAATGAGCTCACTTGCTGGTTTATCGAAGAACTCTCCATGGGTATGCAAGATCGTTTGATGATTTGTTACTATTTGAATCTTGTTTGTAAATTTCGATAATCGTTTAGCATGATCAGTCTCCTCAACTTCGGTTGCTTCTTCAATCTTGAATTCTACAGGTTAAAATTCAGTTTTTCAAGTGATGCGATTACAATCAATTTAGTAAATAAATAAATCTCAAATCTACGCTCAAGAAATTTCTGTGCTTTAGTCTTTTCAGCATTTGCAGCTTCTTCTTCAGCACCAATCATCTCTTCAATCTAAGCGCTATCAAATGATTCCTCCTCACTGATCTCTATTTCTTCCTCTTCTTATTGCTGTAGCATTGATTTCTATGGAGCATGTTCATCTCCTTGTTTTTTGATTCGCTTTCGTTGTACAATGCGATCTTCATCCTAATTCTTATTCTTCCTTTTGCCCATTATTCCCTGTTGATAATTCTACTCTACTGAAAATCTATGATTCTTAATATATCCTACTCAAATTGTTATTGCAATTTACTGCATCTAATTTTGTCTTTTCCCGAAATATCATTTGTCAATTTCATTTGGAACAAATAGCGAATATTATATTGCAATTTTTGTGTGAAAAAAAGATTAAAGTAAAAAATTTTTGAACTATCTTTATTTTTCACAGCTTGTTTCATAATAATTTAAATCTATTTTTGAAAAATAATTACTTGTTAATTTCTTTTCTATAACAATAAAGATAATAAAACATTTTTAGATTTCCAAGTAAAGAACAATTACAATATCTATCTTTGTCTGTAAATGCAAGAACAAGGTGACTAAGGCTTTAAATAAAAAATTAATAACATAATGAAATTAAAATGACATCTCCACAGGATACAGAATAAAAGATTGGTTATTGCTTTGACAATATCTGATAATAAATAGCCTCTCTTCCCGAAATTAATCTCTTGGCGTAGTAGCAATATAAAAATCGAAGATTTAGCAGAAAAGAATTCAAAGCAAAGTCCTAAGAGTTGTTGCTGAAAATGAACGCAGCTCCGAACAGTAAAAAAACAATATGAATACCTTTTTTCTGTGATGTATGCTGGTTTCTTTTCATTTGAGTGATCTCACAATTTTACAGAAATCAGAGAGATCGAGAGCATCCAAGAAGAACAAAATGAACTTGATTCCGTTAATAGTTCATCCAGACGGTTTCAGCCAACAAATGAAAGCCAAAATGGGAAAACTAGTCCATTTCTGAGCTACAAATCAACTGGACAGCCACTAAAGATAGCAGTTTAGCAAGTATCGTTTTTACATAGCCAACTTTCACATACGGATTTTTTTCTTTTTTAAAGCTTACAATCTTATCCCTTTGTAGGCCAGCTTAGATAGAGCGAATACCCAAGAAAAATCAAATCAAAGCTAAACTCAAACTCGCAGCAACGGTCATACAGCTTCCGATGGATATGAATACTAAGAACTTCTCAACAACGAACCTTAAAGGTTCCAACCAGCAGGCTAGAATAGATAAAATTAATTGGAAAGATAATTGTATCTTCTGCATCATCAATTACAGCAAGATCAAGCTTAAACTAATGCATAACTTGAGTCGATACCTTCATCTGCTGTTCAAAGGAAAAAACAACCAAGTGATAATCTTAGAGTCCAATAATAATCAGATGACAGTGCAGATTTATTTCATGTTCCAAACAGTGGTAAAAATGCTAGTATGGGTTCGATTCCTTAGAGAAAGTCAGAGTAAATATATTGGCCATTATCACCAGAGTCAGCTACCAGTGAGGGAATAGCATTCAGTTTGTAATAATAGCTAGGAGAGTAGATTCAGCGAAAATAATAATAATAATCAATATAAAAAGGATAGTAAAATGTGTCTTCCTCTGTGAAGAATTCGATAGAAATAAAATAAGGGAACTACAATAAGAATATCAATAATAGTAGGAAATAGAGACACGGTGAATAAGCTATGAATTCTAGATCAAGAGATTCGGTAAGTAGCTTGGGTAAAAATAGCTAGCAAAAAGGGTAAAACAAAAAGGAAAGTGAGAACTACCGTGCTGATTAAAACGAAGACATTAATCTTGCTGTTATTCCTCCAAAGCATATTTATCTGAATCTTGATTTGATAACATCTTCATCTGCGAAGAAAGGAACTAAAGATCAAGATAAAGGTGTCGAAATGGAAATGTAATAAGTTCCTCACAATGAAAATAGTAATACTGCTTTGAATTCTTACTAGACTTAGATACCAGCTGCTGCAGCTGTTGCTGCTGAGGAAACACAATAGAATAATCTAGTTTAACCTGAAATTATTGATTTTAAGGCTAAGATTATTGCATCTCTCATGAAATCAAAGCAGACTTATGTTGACATTCGCTCTGGATAAACACAATAAAAAATGATTCAGAACTAAATCAAACTAGAAGAAGCTTAGAATCAAGCAGATAAGGTTCAAGAGAGAATTTTAGTAGAAGAGGAGGAGTATGAATAGATAAGAGAGCCAGAGAGAGATTATACGGGTGTTCAAAGTGATTAAACGAAATTGAGTAAAGGTAGACCAAATAGTGCGAAGAATTAAGGAAAAAGAAAGGATTAATAACAAAATGTTAATATTTATGCGAATAATTTTAATTCTTACAATGAGAATTAAGAAATTCGAGTGGATTAGCAGAATAATGCTGTTATTGCTCGCCCTAGTTCTGCAAGAGTTTCTGCTACAATTAACTAAGACGTTTATGAAACTTAAACAAGATCAGCAACGAAATAGCTATCAAATTAAGGATAAAATAGTAATATTAATATTGGAAACAACGTTTAAGTAGCAAAATATGGTTCTACGATATTCTCAGGCAGTTAAGTGGTGGTTGGGTCAGTAAATCTTCCTGCGAATAGAGAAGTCTTAGTAAGTAAGAATATCGTTCATGGGTTACCGTAATTTATAAGCTTTGATTCGTTGGTGAACTCAGCCAAAGAGCGGGCGACTTATGATTTTGTACCGAAAAGCAATCATACCCTTGAAATCAGAAGTAAAGAAAATAGCTTCGTTTCTAAATCGTAAAGGAATAATTCTGACCGTAAATCTGTCACGCCTCATTCACTGTCAGTCATGTCCAGCACGAACAAAACGCAATTCTAAAGCTAGTCTATGATGGCTCGCTAATAAGCAATCTAAGTTGCTTTGAATTCAGCACCTAAGACGAACTTAGCTGATGGGAATTTCTTCAATCAAGAAGATACGCTCATAAGAAACGATTTCTGGATTGAGCATACCAGATCTCACAAGAAATTGCTAGCGTAGCATTATGCTGAAGAAGAAATGAAAGAATGTACATTTTCTCCAACATTTTTGACTAACAACACAACCAGAAAATGCTACGTGACAGCACATAATGATAAGCATTCTGTGAGTCATTCTCTTAACCCAGAGTTCCACAAGGAAGCTGCGAGCTCAAAGAATTCGTACTAGTCGTTTTATGCTTTCAAGAAACAAATGGGATTTGTTGTTCCTCTCAAATCAGCACACAATTGAAGTTACTTTGATTTTCTTGACAGTAATCCATAAAGTTATTTCTAAAACAACAAAAATTCCAAGTTATTCTTAAAATTTTGAAGTTTTCCAACATTCCAGGGAACAAAATATGTAAATAAACGTATTAAAACAAATCAAAATCATTCATTTTTACCATCCTTGAGCATAATTTTGAATAAACTAGCTCTATTTTTGGATTTTTACATTCTTGTATGTTTTTATTTTATGTATTCATCAACCTCTTGTTGAAATCTTGAAACAATCAACAAACTAATAATAATATTTTTCTCTGTTTAGTCGATATGTAAAATGAGAAAAATGGCACTTTCATTCT
>Ga0302285_10000374_pt1 | contig 24958 bp, 18 predicted proteins | sample III_Fen_E2_2_FD_200455 | JGI IMG/M metagenome (GOLD analysis project Ga0302285, IMG submission 200455) | Peat permafrost microbial communities from Stordalen Mire near Abisko, Sweden - III_Fen_E2_2 | ecosystem: Environmental > Terrestrial > Soil > Wetlands > Permafrost | place: Sweden: Abisko... | reverse complement strand
AACGATTCTTCTCTTTTGCCTTTTTCGAAAAAATAGCGAAGAGTAATTGCCAAGAATCATGCATATATTGAGCTAGTCTCTTGAATATTTTGTGGATGCTAAATTTATCGACAAAGTATTGTTCAAATTGTCTTCTTGCAAAGATTATTTGAGATACTTCGACGCCTCAAGCTTCATTTGAGAGATAGGTTCTTCATTTCGGGCTATCTCACTGAAAACATTCTTAAGAAGAATTCAAAGGTGTTTCTCAAAGGCACATAAACCCACGCATTTACATAAATCTACGGGCTGTCAGACCCTACCCCTTTTGAAGGGATATTGAAATATGGTACATGAATGAATTTATGGATAATGAGTTTTTTGGGTTGTCAGACCCTATCTTCTTTTTTCATCTTGAGTTTGTTATTCAATGAAGCTCTCGAAATGGAAGACATCTCTGTCAATTGAATGCTAGAGGGGGATGTGGGAGTGATTTTTAGCAAGAAAGAAAGGGTCATTTATTATTCTTCTGGAGAGTGCACTGCTTCTCCTTGAATTACAAATAAACTTAGCAATAGCTTGAGATCCATCAAGCTTTCATGCTCCTTCCTTCTCGCCTATTCAGCTATTCTGAACTCCCACTTATATTTTAATTCCTCTAGATATATCTACGCTCTACATGCGCACGAGGAACAAAGTAGGCAGCAGTCAATGCTCCTTGGCCCTCATAAAAAACTTATATTTCTCCTGTGTTGGTCAAGATGATATGTTAGGAGAGAAAGAAAGTGCTAGAGAGACTCGAATGAGTTTCTTAAAAAACTAATCGGTTTTCACAGCTGTTTATTGCTTGATTTTCTTCCTCATAACTAAGCTCGCTAAGGTTGAAAGCATTCATGCATTGACTGAATCGGCGATCAAGTTGTCCAGACTTATCCCAATTACAGCCGGATAAATGTCAACCCTTCACACATTCTCTAGACTGAATTAAAAACAAGATATTTGTGTATCTTATTTTTTCATCCAGTCTCTCACCTCATCACACTTCGGGGAACATATCATGTCCATGTTTACTTCAGATTGTCCAGATCGAAAGCTTGCATTGAAATGATATATATTCCTAGGCCGAGTGTGGATGCGCTCTTAGCAGAAGAAACATCGAGCAATTGCGCAGATGGAAATGATTCTGAAATCATTCGCAGGAAGTTAGGAATCTAGCTTGAGCAAATGAAAGAGATGATTAGATCTCTTAAATCTGCTTAAAAACGAGCATATTAGTATCCTTCTTTCTGTCTCTTCTTTTGAAGAGAAGTCTCTAGTAAAAAGGGGATTATCTTTCTTAATTTGTGGGGAAAACAAAAAAGAGTCCAACAGTATCTTTTCGAAATATTTCAGTTAGAATAAAAAAGCTTAATTTCATTGATTTTCCCTCTTTGTTTTTAATGTATCTATTATTCCGTTAATTTGGGGAGGAGGAAATCAACTGATAAATTATAAAATTAATTAATTATTATGATCATGATCTCTGAAGGGAACATAATTACTATTTTGGTGAGATATTTGATCAGGTTTGTATGTTATGGCTGATTTCTTAAATATTGTTGTCTAAAAATCTTAAATTTCGCCATTTAGACTTGTAATTTCTTATTTTTCGCTCTTCTTTCTGTTGAAGCTACCACTATCATTAAGTTCTTAGAATCTCCATTAAATCTCTTTTTACACATAAATCTTCCCTCCCATTAAATAATTAAATAGATTTCTGTTCGATTTAATAGTATTTTAACCTTCTTAGTGAAAAACCTCTTTTTATTATTATTTTAAAACCTTAGATATTTTTCCCTTTCAAAAATAATCTAATTCACAAAATATAACCTTTTAAACTAATTGAAACCTTTCTTTTATCTCTAATTCAATTGTTCCATATTTTCTGACTTTCCTTAAATGCCAAAGAATCACACATAACAAAATAAAAGGCATATTATTTCCATTGAAACAACGATAAAACTTTCAATTCACTCTTTTTTTTGTCAGCTGGATTTTACCTGGTAGTATCCAATTTATGATGCCATTCTGCAAAAACAAGTAGACACTTTTCAGACAAAAACAAGCAAAGAGGACAATAATAAAGTGCATATTTAATACCAAACGAAATGCAACTCTATCCATAAGGCTGATCAAAAAGATAAAGCCTCTCTTTTGTTTTGAGAGGTGAGTCACTTAAAGTGAGATCCAAGAAATTTATTAGTTTTTTTAAATATTTTGTGAAATGAAAGAGACAATTTTACTTTTAGAATTTACGAAATAATTTCACTTAGTTTAAAACCCAAAATCGTTCCTTGGGGGTATAAAGAAAATAATTCGAAAACATTTCTTTCATTTAGTAGTTCCTGATTAATCTCCCACTTTTCACATAATGATAGATTCTCTCCCTTAGTTCATGCCTGACCATTCTCCAGATCCAACTACTGCATCTTCTTCTCCTTAATCACCTCCAGATAATGTACATACTTTTATTCGCTATCAATTTACAGCTATTCAAAACTACTTCTTTTTGTCATGTCATTTTTAAAATGCTTTCTGCTTATTTCAAAAAGGAGCAAGATAAGTAAATTGACTTTGAACTTAACAAAGAAAGTCTTCAAGCAGCCTCCAAAGTAGCTCTGATTCTAAATGAAATCGTTCGCTACTAGATGAGAATCGATCAAAAGACCAGGGTTTCACATTTAAATTAACCAACATCTGTGTCATCACCTTCTCAGCTACAATAGCAGCAGAGATATCAATGCTTCAATAACAATTTCATCCCAACAATCCCTGTACTTGATTATCTCCACAAAATCATCAAAACATCACAGCTAGATTCACAAATCCCTGTGATTGCTCTGTTTTAAATCGACAGACTCATAAGATCGAATCCATCTTTCACTATCCATCCATATAACTGTCACAGGTAATCTACAACATCGTCAATCATTTCCATTTAAAGCATTCTCTTTTTACTGCAAAGTAAACTCTCTTCCTTTCTATCGCACTTTGGATAAAATTATCAAACAAAAAAAAACAATTATTCAGGAATAACCATCAAATATTTTTACTTAACTTTCTTGTTTCTCATCTCCCAGCCACAATATCCTAATTATTTAAATATATCTCAGATCCTTTTTATTTTCGATTATCTAATTTTTCTTCGTAGATGTTCAACTTCTATCTTCCATTGTGAATAAGCATATGTACTTTCCTTCTAATATATTTTTTCTTAAACGAAGGAGAAACATCTTTTTCATTTTTTGGTCGATTACATTTTTAAAGTGTCCACCTGATCTAGTGGATTACTCGAATAATCTGAGGGCAATTAAGGAAACATTCATCTTAAATATTTAGGTTCATTATTTCTAACCAATCCCCCCCACCACTTGCTCTCTGTGCGTTATGATTTTCAGAAATGTAGGCTGACTCTGCATTTGATTTTCTCTGAACTAAAATTTTATGAGTTTAAAGATAATTCTGGCTCATTTTGCTATTTTTGAAGGGCAACCCCATAAATTATCCATGTAATAAATTGTCATTTATTGTATTTTTGCTTTTAGGTTATTACTTATGTCTGTTATGGTAGCCTCAAAAATGCATCTCGACATACAAATACACAGCAGCTCACTAAAGCTATTCTCTCTGCTGGGAGGTGTCTCAACATAAGAGCTGTTTGCAATGGAATAAGAATTTTTAGATTTACTAGATTACAAGCTATTTATCTCAACTGAAGACTTCGAATCATACCAGAAATCGTTGTTTAATACTGATTTCTGAATCTCTCAAATTTTCATAAATCGAAGCAACAACAACAGAACAATGACAACTACTTTAATAAATATACCCAACACACAATCAGCACTCTATCTCTCTATTTCTCTTAACTAACATTGATCGGTCTCATAGGCATTCCCAAGTTGCCTAATATCTTCTTCACTTTTTTTCAAAATTCTTGAAACCAACATTTGTTGTGGATAAACAAAATTACCTACAAATTCAAGTAAATTTTTGTTTGTATTATTGCACTTTATATTAAAAAATTAGTTCATTATTCATGTAAATAGAAATCTATTAAAAAACTTAAAATTCAGTAATAGAAAATGATAATTCCATTCGTTTCTTCCATTTCTAAATTCTAAATTCTATTCTTCTATTTTTTTTCTTTTTTCATATTTTCCTTAACATTTTCCCACATTCCTCTCCCAAAAAAGGAATCTTTCATTTGAACTAACTAAAGGGGGTTAAACCTACACTTGGAGTATATTTTGACAAATTTTTTAAATAAAGATTTTTAAAACAAGCAGAAACAGTAGGGAGAATCAGCAGCAACCCCACATGAACTTTGGATTAGGTGGATTAAATGGCTTCGGCGGATTAGGTGGTATGATGGGAGGTATGGGTGATCCTAATGCTCCTCTCCCTGATACGCAAGAGAAGATTTACATTTCTGCGTTGGCGCTAATAAAAATGCTCAAGCATTCTCGTGCTGGAGTGCCCATGGAAGTTATGGGATTGATGCTAGGTGAAATTGTGGATGATTATCAAGTCAATGTAGTAGATGTGTTTGCAATGCCACAAAGTGGAACAAGTGTAAGTGTAGAATCTGTAGATCCTGTGTTTTAGCAAGATATGTTGGATCTGCTAGCTTAAACTGAAAGGAGAGAGAATGTCGTTGGATGGTATCATTCACATCCATCGTTTGGATGTTGGCTATCCTCTGTAGATCAAAATACGCAAATGAGGTAATAAAAAAGAAGAATATTGAAAGAACTTTCATGTTTTAAATAAAGGAAATGATAAAAGCACAGTCTAAAATACATAAATTACTTGGAACACTTGTGATTTTAGAGGAAAATTTGAGATAAAAAAAGGCATTTTCGCATAACAATTTAACTTCTTTTCATTTGAACAGTTTTGAGCGTCTGAACCCTCGTGCTGTTGCAGTAGTCATCGATCCTATTTAGAGTGTCCGCGGTAGAGTAGTCATCGATGGATTCAGATTAATAAATCCAACTGCTATCATGGGTGACAGATAAGCTAGATAAACCACAAGTGTCGAAGGAAATCTCATAAAGCCCAACATCGAAGCGCTCCTTCGAGGACTAGGATTGTAATATTATTCCATAAATATCGTCTTCAGAACAAATGATCTTGAAAACAAAATGCTCTCGGATCTGTACAAATAATCATGGAAAGATGCTCTGAAACTCTAATCTTCCACGAAGCACAGCGAATAAAACGTAAAAGCAATGAATGAAATGCTCAATCTCGCTAAACTCTACATGAAATCGATCGAAGACGAAATCAAATGCAAAGGACAAAATGAAGATAAATTAGCCATCAGAAATGTCGGAAAGATAGACCCGAAGAGACATCTCAGCAGCAATATCGAGGAAACAAGTGGATCAAATATCGCTTAGATCCTTGGAAATATGATTTCAACTCAAGCACTCTGATGGGAAAATGTAATTTCTTTTTCAAATTGAAAAAGCAAGAATATCATCAAATTTCTAGATTATTTCTCAATAAACGAAGAAAACAATAATAATACTCAACAATTACCTCTCTGTTTAGTAGAACTGTCACATGTATTTGATTTGCAAATTAATTTTTAAAGGTTTTTTTGAATCTAAAATGAATCTTCAATATTATGTTTTATTCAGTTGCTATTCCCTATCGAATATAGAAAATGATCACATCTTTAGAAATTAAAGATATTTAATGGGTTTTATTTGGTTGTTTAATAGCTTTTTTTAGTCCTTTTGAGCTCTGTTTTTATTATTTTTGTGATCTCATTTTAATGTTTTTAATGAGAGTATTTAAGGATACCAAGTTGAATTTGTTTCCATACCTACAAATGGTTTTGTGAAATTCACTTAAATATGTTGATTTTACAGTTCTAGTTTGAGTTTGTATTATTCAATTTGTCAGCAGGTTTGATTCGCGCAATTTTGTTAAAATCTTGTAATTTAGAGAGCTTTAAAGTGCTCCAATCTCCAACAGCTAGCTGTAAGTATATCAGGCGCGTGATTGAAATTCACTAAATTGAAAAGGAATTATTAAATAGCGTTTTTTTTTCTCTCACAAAATGAGTGTAATCTTGACAGAGAAGAAAGTCAAGAGGAAGAAATCCAAGCCTCGCTTTATCTCAGTTTAACCAGTAAGATCTTTTAGAGAAAGACTTGCGTATGATTAGAACTTCTAATCTTTCAGGATGGGTTAGTGTAGTTCATGAAGGAAGTGGGAGAGTACAAGTAGATACTTCGATCAATAGGAATGTATGATCTCTGTCAGAAATGGAGTTAAGACAAATCTTTGTTGATTCTCTTTTGAGCTAATTTATTTTATGTGCTTCTAAATAGAGTAAACACGTGATCAACAACGTAAAGAAGAATCTGAAGTTAGAAAGTAAGCCAAGCTTCTAAGAAAGAAAGAGAAAGAAGAAATGGGAGCAATTTGGTATGGCATGTAAGAGAAGCAAAAAGATCAAGAGAGATATCTTGAGCAGTTGGTAGGGGAGCAGCATGAAAACGAAACAAACAAAAAAATCTGTGGCTCTTAAGAGAAAAACCATGCATACCCAAATCAAGAAGATAATATAGAGAAAGATAAGTAATTGCGCTTAAATGAAACCAGAACAATAAATAAAGATGATGATAGAAATATTACCTAGAAAAATATGGAGTCACTGCTTATCCCAGAAAAAAATGCAATAAATGAAAGCAAAGAGGTAAGCTTGATAGAGAAAAATGATTTAAGTAACTAAAATGAGAATAACAATTAGTAAGTGAAATTGTTGAAGAACAGAAATAGCAATAATTCCAAAAAGATGACTAATTTGGTAAACAACTAATTGAGAGATATGTAATAGCTTAGAAGCTAAGAGTACTCAGAAGTTGAGGAGTTGTTAGCTGATCAGGAGCTGCCTTATTTGGAAATTGTTTCAGAGAATGATGGAAACTAAGAAATGAATATTCAAAATGGTTAAGATAAAAGTTTTAATAGTGAGAAAAATCTAGGAGTTGAAGAGAAAAGTTAATTTAAAGAGACGGACAAGATATATAATCAGTAAAGGGAACTACAATATGAAGAATTAGCAGGAGGAGAATAAATAATTAGTTAAAAGGATTCTTCTTCAAAATAACACAAGAGAATTAACTAAAATAAATAACAATAATCACAAACAACCCAAAAAATAAGTAAAATCAAGGAAAGAAACACAAATGCTGGTATGAATAATTCTTATCAATCTCAGGAGTTATAAAATGAATCAGAAAGAAGCACTTTATCACCTCCACAAAAGATTAATAAAATCAAGAAGAAAAAGAAGAAGAATCAGTGAGAGAGTAGGTTTATTAATAAAAAAGATTAAATTAATTATTTTGGTTCATTTTTAGTTCTTTTTTTTGTTTTGTTTTGCCATTGCCTATCTACTGTTTTCCTACAAGCTTTGCTTGTACAAACAAGAAAAAGTTTAAAAATAAAACTAAAGTTTAAGAATACCTATCCGTTTTAGTCAACTTACCAAACTCTTCTAAACATCATATTCTTCTTCACTCTCCAAAATAAAACAACTCTAAATTATTGTTCCTGGGGAAAATAATCCAAATATTTCTTTGCACATCAAAAATATTTTGGTCAAAATGAACAAAAAAAATAAAAAAATAAGTATTTTTCTGATTAAAGATTTCCCTCTCTGATGAGGTAATTTGAAAACTATCAGGGAGGGTGGGAATTTGATGGAAAAAGGACATCGAAGGTTCGATCAAAAGACTTTATGGAGAGAAACAAACATCAGACTCATCAGACACAGTCATCTAAAGAAGAAAAAGAAAAAAAGAAGGAAAGAAAAATATGTATTATTCAGATTAACAGCCATATTAGTAGTATGGTAGGATGTCTTAACCATCATTTACCCAGTAATAGATGACGAATCCTTCCGTAGCAAGAGGGAGGGTTGCTGCTAGTAATAAGTACTCCAAAATTTACGAGAGAGCTTTGCAAGATAAGGTAAAGTAGGTTATGTTTAGCCAGTAACACCAACAATTCCAAACGAATCCAAACATAACTAAACACACACCATCGTCAACCTCGATTTCGGGTAATATTTCAACATTGGAGTTGATTCAGTATGTGCTTAGAGAGCATGAACAAGAGAATCCTATGACAATGCAAACTCCAACTGCAGTCAAAAGTTCCTACACAATTTATGAAGATCTCAAGATTATTGTCAGTCTTTCCCAAGAAAGCAACATCAGTACAGGATCTTTCAAGCGACTCTCAGATGAGGGAATCGTCACAAGGACTTCCGATTCGATTAGATCGAGATATTAAGATTTTTTGAAGAATCTAACGAAAGAAGATTATCAGAATATAATCAGTTTTATTGAATAAAATGGACTCAGAGGATTTCTTGTGTTTGAGAAAAGCAATGACAATATCAGGATGCTCCATGCCATCTCTAAAACCGATCCGAGATTAATCTAACTGGAGAATAACAGCAATAGAATCTCAACTCCACTCCGTTCCCCAAGAATCCCCAAAAACAATGATCAAGATCAATCCAGACCAAGATCTCCTATGTTCCCTCCAAGCCCTTATGGAACAGGATCTTATTAATAGTACCCTCCCTTCCCACCACATTATCCAATGTATCCACCTTCGATGTACCCTCCCCACATGCAGTAATCGCCGTTAAGGTAAAATCAGTCTGCTAATCAATAATTATATGATAATGAAATCCAATAGTAATAATAATACTCTCAGCAAATGTATATGAATCCCTTTTTAATGAATCCATACGGTATGTACCCTCCAATGCAATAACAGTCGAGGCTTGGTAGTGATGAAGAACAAGGAGGAGCAGAGTAGGTATATTAAGTCCGACCAAGTGCTAAAAAGTCGAATGTTCAGCAAGGTGAGATAGATGAAGAAAAAGAAGAATTAGAGTAACTAATAGCTAATTTTTAGAAAAAAAGAAAATTAAATGAATCTTCAGTTAAATCAAGCCATAATGCTCTAAATAACTCTAAAAAACAGCAATAATCACATGAAAAGCAGAAACAGCAACCCTAATAATAGTAAAAGAATATTTAGAAGTAAGACAGAAACAATTCAATGAGGTTATCTCGGAATCCTGCCAAGTTTAGCAGCCATAATCAAGCACAACCGTCTATGATTCTTCAGTAACAACAACAACAACAACAGCAAAAGTCCTAGCACAAAGGGTAGAGACCTTCAATCAATAATCCTAAGGCTTTCCATGAAAATTCAACTTCTTCCCAAGGTGATAAAGCCCTCACAAAAGAAGTCTTCGACCTCATCAGCGATGAAGATAGAATCCCGGAATATCAATTCAATGAAATAATCGGATACGTCTCACAGCAAGTTAAATTACCCAAGGAGAAGCTAGTTGATTTTCTCGACTAATTGAGTGGCAGTTTCAAGGATTTAAATGTTTTCTTGTCAACGAACTAAGAGAATATGCTCTGGACAAAGGAGGAGGATGCTATTCTAGAAGGACTCAAGAGCATGGAATCTTCGGAATATAAACTTCTCACGAAACTTAAGGGCGTTTCTAGCATCAAGAAAAGGATTATCTATAATTCAATCAAACTCCCTTTTGTTGTTGTCTGAGATGCAGACATCTGCTCATGCTGCTGAAGCCACAGAAGCAGGGCAAGAAGCTCATAGACTGCCCTGCATTTGCTTTGATTAAGTCGTCCAAAACAATCAAATCAAAACTATTAAATGAATGTATTAACTATAAGTTCTATGTACATTCTTCTCTTTTATGAGTTGCTTCTGATTCCAGAATTTAAAATTATTGTAACCCTAAATAAATAGACATGCATGTAGTTGTTGTTGTTGACTAGCTTACGCAACCTCAAATATCTTGGGATGAAAATAAATGAATTCACTTCGTTTTGTTTTTCTGTTACCAAAATGAATAATTGAAGTTGTGTATCATTGACTAGAAGGGAGTTATTCAATTTGAAAGTAATCGATTTGGTACTTTGGGAGATACCATTTCTTCATGGCATATCCATAGAGATATCCGATTGGTATCGAAATCACTGTGAGAATGATCATAATTACAGAGAATGCATTTGACATTTGCATGTCACGAATAAAGCTCGTAAAATCTTCAATGCCTGAATATTGATTATACGGAAAGTATTGAAAAGCTTGGATGAAAAATGATATTATGAAGAATCCTAAGCATATTCGGAAATCATTCTGCATCGTAAGTTCACTACTATCGTGCTCAGATAAGTACTCTGGAATGATAATAGGGAAGACTAGTTTTTAAAAAAGAGAGAGAATTTAGACACAAATGCAAATAAACGATGTTTTAGTTTATCTTACAGAACGAAGCAGCTGCAACGATGGTATTCAACGAGAAGCAATCGTAACCCAAAAATAGGTAAAATGTTGGATTTTCAAGAAAGTAATTTAACACATTGCAGACAACAGTGATGGACACCAAGATATGAAAGATATCCTTGGCTTCTGAGTGATGCTGCATGAATTTAAAGAAAACAGCGAAGAGAAGAATCATGACTGCTTAGAAGAGAATCATATAAAAGCTAGAATACAAGACTTTTATAGATGGAGAATTCGTGTTCAAATAGACTAATGCGAACATAGCAAATCCACGAAGCAATTTTATGAAATAATTGAAATTTAAGCAGTTTTTGTTGTCTTTTTTGCAGGCTAAGATCAAGGTTTTATAATACTCAGCATCTTCTTTATTGTGCTAATCTCCTTGCTAAACTTGATTTCTGCTAAGGAGAACCCTCGTGATTATCAGTACAATGACATAGCAAGTACTCAAGATAACAGCCATTACGGTTACGTCAACAACTGCCGATCCGAAGATTCCACACAAATACGAAGGTGTTCCTGTTTGAATTAAGATCGAAAACGCCATGCCTATTTTCGACGAAGCCATCCAGTTTATTTCTGAAGGCTCTTCAATTACCTAATTGTTTTATCTTATTCTACTGCCACTAAGATTACTCTAAACTTCTTCTTCCTTTTCTTCCTGTGTAATTCTTTTCTTTTTCCCAGCCCTTTTGACCACCACCACGACAGTGAGCATATCGATAATCTCGCACTGATGCCACGTTTCTAAGATTGTTGTGACTACTACATTTACATAGGGATCAAATCCAAATATCATAAACAGCAAAGCGAATAGCCCGAATAAAAATATTCCTGCAATCCATGTTTTTCTGTATTTTCTTGGAAGATCCAGAAGCTTAACGCAATGGATGAACCAATCATAGAAAAGAAGGATTATTCCTTACGTTGGAACTCTGAAGAACCATTCCTAGCTGTCGAAATAGCAGTAGGCTCTGACTTAGGTTTGCTAACTTTAGTTAATGTTAACACTCACTCTGTTTGTTTAGATCACTTAGAGGAAGAGGATCTGTAGAAACAGTAGGAAAATGATCAATGGTTGTAAATAGCTTCTGCGCATTTGTTAGTTGCGTGTTCTACATCGACTAGAATCAAATTACACCCCCCAAAGTATTTGATAATTGATTCCCTATTATTGTATTGTTTAGTTGTTTGATTAATGGTTTAAATAGCTCATGATTTTGAAAGCTACAAAAAGATCGAGATTCAAGACAGTTTATTATCTGTTTGTCATTTTCTGCAAATTCTTAGTAAACATTATTGATGCAAATTGCTTATTGTTGTTGCTGTTCTCAGCACCTATTTTATAAATAATCTAATACAAATCTAGATGGATAACAACACAAAACAATTTAAAAAATACCACCTCAAAGATCTTAATCTAGCTATCTAAGTCCCTAATAATTGACCATCTTCCTTCTCCTAATCCATCTTAGGACATAAATCATAGGGATTGCTACAGAATTCAAGACAATACTGAATATAGTTGAGAATTTCTCACCGATTCCATCAAAGGAGAAGCTCATCAACTAAATAAACTGCGATAAAGCAAAGAATGCCAAGGATGCAAAATGTTGCTGCTGGAATTGAAGCACATTTGTTGGCAAATCAAAATAGTTTACCACCAGCAAAGGAACACCTTTCACAAAGCAAATCAAATATCATTCAATAGAAAAAAACTCCAAAAAAATGAATGGTAGTTTATGTTAAGAGTTGTTATTATACTTACAAGATGATAATGCAGAAATAATCGTCTAGAAGATTTGAAAGAAAATACTTTTCTCATAGTAATAAAGCAAAAAGAGATAGCTTGAGTTGAAGAATAATGATAAGATAATTATCGTGTTTAGGGTGTCTTCCAAAGTGAGTAACTTTACCATCACAGACACCATTAGTAGTAACAATAAATATAACTCAGAATAGATTCTCTAAGATGAAGTAAAATTTTAGCTAAAACCAGGTCCATTAGCGTTTAGGAAGGTTATTAAGAAACAAAGAAAATAACTGAGAAACAGTTCTTTGGAGGTTATGAGGTTATTAGAAGTCTTAGTTTGCGAGGATATTATCCAGAATTTATTTGACTAAGATTGGAAATTATCAGATTGCTGATCAGATTCATATTTGGATATCTTGTCATCTCCGGACTCAAGGATTTTAAACTGATATTGTAAGTAAGAGCGAGATAGAAACATAATAATGTAGCCTGCTAAAAGAGCTACTAAAACTTCGTAGGTTATTTAAAAGAAAAATGTAAATGATAAGAATGCCACAAAGATTGGACACGCCTGAAAAAAGCCATTCATAAATATAAAGAATTGCAGGTTGATAAACCCTCTGAGGATGAGTTACTTAATCGTGCTTCCTTGTTGACTGTGTTGAACAAAGAAAGTGAATGAATGGAATTGGGATTGGATAAGATAAATATGAAAGGGAAATAATACTTAAACAAAGCTGAAGTGATGTTGCAGAGTTGGAAAGTAATCCGTAGAGTAGGAATTATCAAGGAAATATACGCAGATTGCTGATAGCTGAGTAAAGATATTACACTCAACATAATCATTGAGATTTCAGAAAAAACACTCACAAATGGAAGTCGGTTAAGGCATCTTTTGATGGGAGTGTAGGATATGAGTGTAACTGCAATAAGCATGAGACGAAGCAGATTGAGTCCAACACTCATTGCGCAGATATTATGTTCATCATCTTCTTCATAATTTAGATCATCAGGACTTACTTACTTTGTTTGAGCTAATTGCAGAATTAACACTTCGAAACATTGGATCTACCACAATAACCACCAGATGCACACTCTTATTTTTTGGTTTGGTTGAGGTGCATTATGCGCAGGTTACTGTTACTCCTCTTCCTTCTATTTTTCTGATAATTCATCTTGTTTCTCTATCTCCTTTTCTTCTTCTTCTCCTTGTATTTATTGTGAAGACATTTTGATTTGGTAATCTCAGGTCATATGCGCAAATCTTAATATTATTATTAATACCTCCTGAATCAAAGCCCTCTCAGTATTTTCCCTACTTTACGCTCTTCTTCTACTCAAGAAAAATCCATTCTCAAATTTTAAAAAAAACTAATGAGTAAAAAAAATCTCCACACAATGAATATCTCATAAGCTAAAAATTTTATGTTTTAGATTCAATAGCTTTCATATGTATGCTATGTTGCAAAATGTTAACAAATCATAATCATAAAAGCTCCCTCTACAACAACACAGGTTACAGATGATGAAAATACCTTAATTCATTATTTACAAAATACAATAAATTGACTTTTTCATCAGACATTTCTAAATCGTTTCTGAATCTGTGAGCTGTCTCAGTAGATGAAATAGTTATAAACTGTTATCTGTGCGTATGCTTAATTCAAAATGGTTGAAACTCTTAATAACTAGGTTTAATTCTTTTCATAACATGTCTAAGGAAGTAAATCACTGGGATTGATACAGCATTCAAGACAACAGATTCTATATTGTAAGCTGCTGGATTTAATGAATAATCTGAGAACTACAGAAACTGTGTGAAATTAGATAAAGCAAAGAATGCCAACGATGTGAAGCACTAATGTTAGAATTGTTTAGCAGTTGTCTGCTAATCGAAGTAGTTCGCCACAAGCAACGGAATACCTAAATAAAATAAAAAAGAGAAAGAATGCAATACAACCTTCAAAAATGGATTCAAATAAATATGCTTACATGAAGCTAATGCAGCAATAATTGTCTGAAATACCCAAATGAACGCACTCTCTTGGTAGTTGGAAAACAAAAAGAGATTAAGCGAATTGAAAGCAACCAAAAAGACTATTATTGCGTTGAGTGTATCTTCTAAAGTCATAAGAGCGATCATGATTTAGAGTATTATCAAGAATGCTAAGAAGAAAGCAGGATAACACACTGAAACCAATGCAAAATTCTAGCCGAAAGCAGGTTCATTTGCATTCAAGTATATTATTACAAAAGAAAAGGAATAACTGAGTAAAACTTCTCTCCAGGCGATGCGTTTATCAGGAGAAGAAGAATAAGAATAAGGATTGATAAAAAGAATGCTTTGGATTATTGAATCACTTTGATTTGATTAAGATTGGATATTATCAGATTGGGAATTGGTATTATCCTTGGATATGATTCCCTCACCAGGCTCTACGATATCATATTTGTTTCTGAGGTAGAAGCGAGTGATAAACAGAATAATATAGGTGCCTAAGAGGGTTAGTAAAAGAAGGAAGGATATTTGAATGTTAACCTAATCTTGAATGGCTTTTGTAAATATATCGAATATTGGACATCCCTGCCAGATGCTATTCATGAAAATAAAGAATTAAAGGCTCAGAAACCCGCGGAGGAGGAGGTTAGTATGCTGGTTTCCTTCTTGACTGTGTTGAACAAAAAGAAAGAGAAATGAAAATATCATTTTTAGGGTGGTAATAAGAAAGTGGATAGTACCTAAACACAGCGGAAGTGATGTTGCAGAGTTGGAAGGTAATCCGTAGAGTAGGAAATATTATGGAGATATACGCAGATTGCTGTGAGGTGATCAACGACACTACAGTCAATGTAATCGTAATGATCTCAGAAAACACACCCAAATAGATATAACGAGCAAACAGGATTTTGATGGGAGTGTAGAATAATAATATTGTCGCGATAAGCATTAGACGGAGAAGATTAAGATATACACTAGTCCTACAGATGTTTTCATTTTCGGACAGATAACTAAAGTCATAATCATCAAAAGATGAAGATGAAGAAGATGAAGAAGAAGAATCATTGGAAGGGTACTAGATCAAGTAGCCTTGCGATAGCTACACAGCTAGAACTTCAAAGCATTGGATAAACCAAAGTATCCACCAGATGAGCACTCTTGTCTTTCTCTTTAGTTAAGGTGTATTCAACTCATGCTATTGAGACTACTCTTATTCTGGTGATTCCGCTAACTATACTATTTCCTCTTTTTCCTCCTCTTCTTCTTCTTTCCCTTGCTGTTATTGGTAAGACATTCTTGATTTGCTAATATATCAGATCATACGCGCAAATATTAATAATATTAATATTATTTCAAGAATCCCAAAAGCACTGTGTGCTCATCACGTAAAACCTTTGCCAGACTAAATAATACGAAAACTATTAAAAGAACTTGTTCTGCGATTTGGGGTTTATATTTCCCTATCCCAGAGATGGATTCTCACAAAGGGATTTATATTTTCAACATCATTTTAACCCCTTGTGAATCAAGTATTGTTTATGTGCTATGCTTATGATTGGGAGTGTTTTTAAACCAAAAATATGGCTGATTTGCTGTTAGCAAATCATATCAAAAAAGACGATGAACTCATTGTTAGTTCCTGAAGAGAGAATAAGTGATAATCCAAGCCGGCTCACATTCATAGCAAGCTTCTTAAATAATATTTTTAGTCCATTGAATCTGAACTAGAAGTGACAGATTCAGCTCACTGGATGTGATTGTTCTAAGCTTGCTTAGCATATCTTTTTACTGAATACAAGAAAGGTACATGGATAATATTATTCTTATCACTTTTATGAAGTGTCTATTGCCGACATTTCTCTTTTAATTTCTGTGCTTAGATTCTGTGATAATAAAATACTAATCATATTGGAATTTTTTATAAAATAATTATTATTATTATTATTATTATCATTCCCTGTGCATTTCGAATGGCTCCTTCAATCAGTAAAACCTCTCCTCCTTCATAAAAAGATCCAACCATCTACGAACAAGATCAGCATTCTCGAGATGAATCTTAGGATTTAAAAAGTAGCATGGAAAGAGTCAATGAAGCTGAAGAAAGTAAGGAATAATCGCAAAACAACAGCAGCAATGACTAGAATCAATTGTTGCGATCAAGGGTCAATGAAACAGCCAAAATGCAGAAAATGGAAGAATGCAATATACTTATTGCAGATATAAATGGTATTTCTTAATCCCCTCAGAAGACAAGCTCTAAATCTGCAGTGACAATTCCAATAGAATTCAAGGAAGACATCATCGTCTGTAAGCTTCAACGAACAACCAACAATTTTGGATATATTTTTAACTCTTTTTTGTTGATTCTTCTTTTTCCTTTCTTGAATTATCATATTCTCCCCATTAAAGGTATTTCCAATCTCCAGTTAATGCTCGAGAAACTCTACGATTCTGTTGGAGCACCTTCAGCTTCTCCTGAATTCGAATCCATGCTGGATAAATTAATCCTCACTGGAGTGGAAGTACTGAATCAATTCTCGGACATCTGCTAGCAAGCACGCAAGAATCTAGATTCGCTTAATTATTTCGCTTATTTAGAAGGCATGTAGATCCTCAATGAGTATTTCTGTGAAGTCTGCCATATTTGTGATAGCACATCTGCACCCGTTGTCTTCCGATATGATTATCAAATTGCTTCGAATGAGTTAATCATTGTGCATACTAAAATCTGTTTATTACTTGAGATGCTTTCAAATGCTGCTTCACTCAGTAAAACAGATATATTCTCAAAACCTTTAACGAATGAAACATCCGCTGAATGGGATTTACTCAATAAAAACATCGAAATCTTCTAGATCGCATAGCCTGAGAAAATAGCTAAGGCTACGCAGGAAATCATCAAGAAAGTTTTACTCGGAAATGCTATGGCAGCTAGAGGAGCAGAAAAAGAGAATCAAAAGAATATCCTTAGTCCAGCTGCGATTTATTACATTTGCAGACCAGAAGTAACATAACGAAAAGCGCAAATATTCTTTGCCTCACCGAATGAACGCACTGTGATTTAGGTAACGAGCGGAAAAAGGAGAAATACTTATGACTCATATTGGATATTGGGTTGATTTCTGTTTGTCTTTTGGATCTACTTTAGGTGCTAAACTTCGTGGATAAGATATTCCATTACCGTGCTGTCAAACTCTTACTTCCTTCCATCTCGTACAAGAACAAAATCTACATCGAACGCGGTGGTATTTCCTTTACCAGGGATTCTGTGCTGTCAGGACTACAGGATAATACGTTAAATACCATAACTCCAGTTAATGACCAAGCATCCTTCCCAATGTATAATCTGGACTCAACACAGGATTCATACTACTATTAGCTCTTCGAAAAGAACTAAAACAATCGGATTTCCGTAAGGGTTTTAGCTCCGGAACAGCTCAAGAGACCAGTGAATGGAAAAACCTCTAAATGGTTTAGTTCTGTGATTGTTCATCTTCATGGAGGAGGGTTTGTAGCAATGAGCACATGTTCTCATCAGATGTATAGCAGAAAATGGGTGAAATAAGTTAAAGCACCACTTTTCTCTATCGATTATGGGAAAGTAAGTAATCACAACAAAATCATAAAATAAATTGGAAAATCAGACAATTTACATATTGATAAATTGATTATCTTAACAACAGGCTCCAAAGCATCCATATCCTGAAGGCCTTGATGATTGCTTCCAAGTCTATCAATGGATCCTCAAGCATGTTCATAACATTTTCAGTAATAATCATTAGCTTAAATTAGTATTTGGAAATGCACCTGGTTAAACTTATTTTCTCTTTTTTTGAGAATAGACATAAAACCAGAGAGGATAGTCTTCGTGGGGGATTCTTCAGGAGGAAATTTCGTTGTTGCCTTGACGTAGTTGTGCATAAAATATGGAGTGAGACCTCCTTGTGGGATTGTACCAGTTTATCCATCTTTGAATCTCAATTTCAACTAATTTACACCAAGCATACTCTTATCTCTAGATGATCAACTTCTCCCTCCAATGTTTCTAAAAATCCTCCTTGGAGCTTATATTGACTCAACAGCACCTTTTGATGCTTCCAAAGATCCATTCCTCTCTCCTGTCGTTGTCTCCGATGAAGTAATTGACAATTTCTTTTACGTCTCTATTCTTCATTTGTTTCTTGCAAAAAACTAGATCCTAGAGCGCTTTCCACCAACTCGAATAGTCATTGGGACGATTGATTCTTTCAAGGACGATTGTTATCGATTCATTCTCAAATTACTGTAACTTTTGATTGAGTGTTAATACTAAAAATCATAGAATTTTCAATCTTAAATATTTTGGATTTTCTTTTATTGTTTTACAGTAAGAAAAACATTGATGGGAAGCTTACACTTTTAAATGATATGGTACATGGATTTCTCTGTTTTGATGCTCCTAGTGGGTTGAAGTATGCAGCTACTTGTGTCAAGATCTGTGGAGATCTCATTAGCAAACTCTTGAAGCAAGAATAAAGGAGAAAATCCTCAGCTGGAGGAATAACTATTTGAATTCATTTTTTCACATAAATATTGCCATTATCTTTTGATAATTTAAATATCTTTTGCCATGTATTTGAGAATATTGATTTGATTTCACTTTGTTTTTATGAATTAGTCGAAAATGATCTATTGTTGGGTTTATAACTTTGTCTTTGTGATCAATTCGGGTATTCTTAATATAAAAACCCAAGCGATTCTGTAATTAAATTTCTGTTGATTCTCGCAATTCTCCGCTTAATCAAATCGTCTATTTGCGAATAATATCACTTAAGTTTGTATATCTGATGGAGATTTTCGCTGATGAAGGGAGGAGAAATCCACAAGTTTTGAGTGATGGATTGTATGAAATGAATCTAGAGAAAGGGAAAACTACGCCTGTTGACAATAAAGATCAAATGGGAAACGCGCAGCAGCAAGAACAAAGCTGTGTGATTGATGAGTTCAAGAAGAAAGATATCGATGGTAAGGAATCTGAAAATAAAATAATCCGAAAGTTAGAGGAAGACTAGCGGTCAAAGATAGAGATATAAGAATAGGAAGCAAGAGAACTCGAAACGTATTAGAACCCAGCGAAAGCTATCTCAGAGTTGCAATTTATCAGTGAAGAAGACAAACAAGTCTTTGTTTCTTGTAAGTTCATTCTGGGAAAGAATAAAAACCTGATTATTTTTGTTTGATAATTAAAAAAGACAATTTGGTTACAGTCATTTTTTAATTTATTAAAAAAATAACTTCAATATTTGATTTCAATTTTTTTCATTGATTAGGCATCCAGAATGTGCAGATTCTCATGGAAGATATTCCTTTTGCAATGGCTAAGTTTACGTTGAAATAAGAATTGCAAAATATCTTAGGAGATGTACTTAAAACAGGTAATGCAATCCACTTTTAATTGAGATCTCTAGTGGTACTCTTGTAGACTCCTATTGGAGGTATTAGTCCTATATGTCCAGAGGAAGATCAATCCCCACCTTAGTTCATCAAAGGAACCGATAGATCTTCTGTCAATATGCCTGCAACGCTAACTACATTATGTTTATTGGACAAATTCATCTGTGAAATCATCGAAATATCCAAAGCGATTTAAATTCCTAAACCAATTAAAAAACTCAGCAGTTTTACTCATGATTTGATGATTGCATAGGCGAAGATGAATACCCTTGTTGAATTTCTACCAAATGTTGTAGCCTACAGTTAGTAAGACATTTTCGCAATAACTGACAGATCAGATTCATAAGAATGGCAGATGATCAATTAGCACCTTTCAATCATGTAAATTGCACCATCTGAAAAAATGAAAAAGGATTTTTCAAATATTGAAAAAGCTGTTCATCTAGGCAATGCAATGTACTCGAAAGGAAGAGAATGCTCTTCGGAGCCAGGAGAATGGTTTGTAAGGAATATTAGTGCACTTTATTATATATGTAGGCCTACAGTTACTCAGAGAAAAGCACATATATTCTTCTCAAAACCGGATCCAAAAACAGCGATAGGAGTAAGTTTTACAATTATGTTTCTCTTTTTGTCTTAATAGCGATCGTTTCGCTCTTGGAATAAAGGTATGGAACATGATGGATAAGACTTATATTTACGGTGCTGTGAAAATTGCTCTACCATCTATAAAATATTGCAAAAAGATTTTCCTTGATCGAGGAGGAATTGCCTTTACAAAGGAGAAAGTACTTCAAGGCATGCGAGACAACACTCTGAATAGCATAACACCTTATCCGATAGATGAAAGACTCCCTCTCGATGAACTAGATTCGGCATCTAATACTTATTATGGCAGACTCTTTAGGAAAGATAAATAAAGAATTAAAGTTAGAATTCTTGCTCATGAGCGATTAACTCGACCTATTTCAGGATTTGCATAAAAATGGCATACTTCTGTGGTGATTCATATGCATGGAGGAGGGTTTGTTGCGATGGGAACAAGATCGCATTAAATGTATTCGAGAAAATGGGCGAAATTACTGAAGGCTCCAATTTTCTCCATCGATTATGCTAAAGTAATATTGGCGGGAATATTGATAAAAACCAGTTAAAAGTGATGCTATTTTTTCTTAAAAAGGCTCCAGAACATGCCTATCCTGAAGGCCTTGATGATTGTTTTCAAGTTTACCAGTGGATACTCAAACATGCCCACAATGTTTTTAGTACGAGAAATTTTTTAAAAACTAAGAAAAAGCGAAATAAAATGTTGATGTCTAATTTCTTTTATCCTTTTTAACCCAGACATAAAACCTGAGAGAGTCGTGTTTGTTGGTGATTCTGCTGGTGGGAACTTTGTTGTTGCCTTGACAGCATTGTGTATAAAATACGGGATACGTCCACCAAACGGGATTGTTCCTGTGTATCCTGCCCTGAATTTAAATTTAAAGTCGTTCACACCGAGTTATCTACTTGCTTTGGAAGATCAGATCTTACCTCATATGTTCCTTAAAATGTGTTTGAACGCATATGTAGACAAAACTGAGCCATTTGATCCATCCACCGATCCGTTTTTATCTCCAATTTATGTCTCCAATGAAGTATGCTTTTGAAGATTTATCCCCTAGAAAATAATATTTTTTCACTGCATAATGTAGATCCTTTTGAGATTTCCGCCAGCGAGAATTGCAGTTGGAAATTGCGATCCATTCCATGATGAGTGCTATCGATTCCTCTTAAAGTTATTGTAAAACAACAATGGATCTATGAAAATATTGATACCTTTAAAAATAATGATTGCATTTGATTAAATCCATATCTTACATGCTAATTTTTGATCCAAACCTTGTTTTTTGTAACTCTAAACAAAGGTAACTCGGAAAAGATGCAAAACTAACAATATTTAATGATATCGGACATGGATTTCTTGGATTTGATGCTCCTGGTGGGATGAAATATGCCTCTAAATGCATTTTAGACTGCTGCGAATTCATTCGAGAACTACTAAATCCATCTGAATCAGACATGAAGAATAAAGAAATCAATTGAAGAAAGGATATGATAGATTTCCTGTTTTTAATAATTTAACAAAGCTATATTAAGCTAACAAAATGTACTCTCTTCTTTGGAGAAGATTGCTTATTCTCACTTTACACATTCTCAAATGAAAAGAATGCAATTAATTTGAAAATAACTAACTTATTCGCTGTTTTTTGTTGCTACTTTTATATTCCTTACGAAATGAAACATATTGCTACATAAGATAAAGATGGAATTGAAAAGAGATTCAATGAATAAAATAAATAATGAATGAAGTTGAGTTTTAGATGAGTGGCTGAGGGAATGAGAATTTATGCTTGAAGGGTTCAGATTGCAAACCAAGAGTGCTAGAGGATCTTAAAAATAAAAGAATAATCAAAGCTTACATAATTGGGAATTCTAAATTAACTTGAAATTTATTAAAATGAACATGAAAATGAGATTTATTGTTAAGTTACTTATGGTGCAGTAGGTCTTTCAGCTGGATGAGGTGATAAAAGCATTTTGATCATTGATTGTGCATTGGCTGAGATTGGGTGGGTATGAATGAACATTCCTTTCTTGATTTTCTTGAAGAGGTCAGTATCAGATATGCCCTTAAATGGGAATTTCCCTTGCAGCATCGCATACAGCAATATGCCCAAGGCCCATATGTCAGCCTTTTAACCCACATACTCTGTCTTCGAGACGATCTCAGGAGACATGTAGGAAGGAGTGCCACAAAATATCTTCAGCTTCTTGTCTTCACCAATGATTATTGAGAAACCGAAGTCGATGATTTTGATGTTGTTGTTGGAGTCCAGGAGGATGTTCTCTAGCTTTATGTCTCGGTGTACTACACTCATCTTGTGGCAATAGCACAGTCCCTCCACGATCTGCTTGAATAAACGCTTGGCTTCTGCTTCTTCTAGTCTGCGCTCGTGGCAAGTCTTCAGGAAACTATGCAGACTGGCCTTCCCCACATACTCCATCCCAACAATGATTTACTGTGATTAAAGAAATAAAGAGAGTTTTAATCGAGAAATTTATAAAAATGCTAGCTTTTAGTAAAACTATTTCTTTTGAGCGTTGAATGAAGGTACATTGGATTTGTCTTCAAAGGCGAAGGGCATTTTGATGATGAAGGGGTGTTCCATTTTTCTTAAGATCGCAATTTCTCTTTTGACATTTCTTAACTTATGGGGATCAAGCAACACAAACCTCGGATAAATCTTAAGTGCATATCTAATTTGACTTTGCCTCTCAATCGCAAGCTTCACTGTCGCATAAGAGCCCTTTCCGATCTCCTATTCTAACTTAAATCTATTTATGTCAATATCATCAAACAACCTACCAGCATTCTAGTTCTATTGTAAAGCTGAAGTGCTCTAGATCTTACTATTACCAGCAATCGTTTTAACTAAGGTTTTATTTTTAATATTTTGATTTTGATTTTCTACCTAAATAGTGCAATTATCTACAGGTGTTTGCTAATTTGAAAGAAGCAAAGAAACAATTCTGTTATCAACAGTTGTTTTATTATTATTATTATTCTCATGATTCTTTCTTAGAATTGGTGTTCCATTCTTTGTCGTTAGCTCTGAAATATTTTAAGTGAAAAATAATTATCAGAAAATGTTCTTGAATTATTTAAAACAGCCAACCTCAAAAAATAAGGCCGTTGTTTCAATTTAAACTTCCCAGCAAAATTCAAATAATCCACTTGTTAATTACAATTATTGATATTATGTCTTGGGAGCAGTAGATCTGATATATTCAGAGTATGGAGTTCGATTTCCATGGGTTACTTGGATGTTTCTGTGAGCACTTAATTCATGTAATTGCGCTTGTCTGCTACTATTGGTTAATTCATTGTTTGGTTATGCTATTTTCTAGAATTCGGTGTGAGATGTCTAGTTTGCATAGGAGTGATAAATCTATTTGATATCGTTGATGAAGGTGCACCAACATGCCTAATCGATTGAGGTGTAGCTGCATGAGTGTACGTTTTTGGTCCCTTTACGGCAGTGCTTTGAAGTTAAACTTTAAGAGTTGTGTTTCCATTTTAATTTGGAGTTTTTGTATCTCCTAATTTTGCAGTGTCCCTTGATTTTGATAAGCTTTTCTATTGTGAAAACTAACAATTCACTGGGTTCTCATAGAACAACTAAGATGATTATTATTTCCCTCTTTCTGTCTGAGCACATCTAGAAACTCTATCAAGATTAAGATACCCATTACCATGAGGAGTATTTGGTGTATTTTTAGAATTTGGAGATCGTTCTATTGATAGACTGCTAAAATCATTGCAAGGACCAATGTCTTTACCATAAATATTACATTATTCCTAGCTGTTATTCATATTCCCTTAATTCATAGTATTTTAATAGAGATTACTGACATTTATCGTATTAAGACTTTGTTTATTGCTTTTATTACTCTGATTGTAACCTCTTTTCTCCTGCAACTTTAATCTATGTTGTGAAGGTTTGTTGTAGATGTTAGAAAGCCTTCGAGCAGGGCTGTTGGCTTTCTTAAATAACTCGGAATATTTCATATCAAGCTTAGATTAAACAGGTAAAGGTTAGTCAATGCATGGATTATTAGCAACCTAGGGAATTTCTAAATCTTTTTGGCTTTCAGTTCTCAAACGTTTCATTAGATTATCCTCGTAGCTCTGTGGTTTGGAGGAGTCATTAGATTAGTATTTATTCTGCTTTTGAATCAGTAATTTTAATTTGGATGGAGTCTTCTTGATCAAATCACTGGAATGCTGCGTGATGGTTTTATCACTTTGTTAAAAATATTATTAGTTATTTTCTTTGTTGCTGTGAATATCTGCAGTGTGCTTTTGAGAATTGCTGTTATTGGTATTCATAGTGATTCTAGAAGGATTCTTGGTGTTTATTTTCAACCCATAGCTGTCTGTTAATAGATTTCCTGGTTATCGCTTTAAAATTCACCCAACAAACCAAATGTTAAGAAAAAATTAGTTATCTCAAGCATATTTCTTCTTCTCACCTGCTGATGGGTTTGCGATGTCAAACTGGTATCCTAATTGATTGTCTTGTCTTTGATAACGTGCTCTATCTATCTCTGTTCTAAAACTAATCTGTGAGGTTAGTTCTTCTCTTTTTCTTCTTTTCTCTTTTAGGGCTCCAATATTTCCTGAATGTACCTCTCCTCTTCATAAGCTAATTCTAAGTGAATTAATTATGCAAATAAACAGATTAAAATCCTCTAAACTGAATGGAACTACTATTATTTTTTTGCATTTAGATTTGCTTTACCTTCATTAAATTGAAAATCAGTGGCAGATGAAACAT
>Ga0302285_10000372_pt1 | contig 25034 bp, 18 predicted proteins | sample III_Fen_E2_2_FD_200455 | JGI IMG/M metagenome (GOLD analysis project Ga0302285, IMG submission 200455) | Peat permafrost microbial communities from Stordalen Mire near Abisko, Sweden - III_Fen_E2_2 | ecosystem: Environmental > Terrestrial > Soil > Wetlands > Permafrost | place: Sweden: Abisko... | reverse complement strand
TTTGTTCAACATGACTGAAAAACATCTTTCAAAGTTAGTAATTAGCAAATTTCACTTTTACACTTGAATGTGAATTGAATAAACTTTGATTCCTGGCTTATATTATGAAGTAAAACATCTGACATGCATATTAACACAACGACATAGAACAAATTCATTTTCATAAAGCAGCCAGGTTTAGTTTTCTTTAAGCTCAATTCTGCCTTAAAGATTGATTTGATTTGAAACAATCTACAAAATGATCTTATTTTAAATTTCTTATTCCTTTTTCTTCTTCAGTTTTTCAATTATCTTAGTCCATTAAGTGAAATACTTTGCTAATAATACGTTTTTGCAAATCAACTTATTTGAAAAACTGCCAAATTATTCAAAAATATTAGCAATAACACATATATTTTGAACTAAACACTAACAAATAAAACTAATTCTTTTCAATATTCAATCATTTATTACTCAATAACCATCCATTCGAATGTTTATCTTTGCTCTTCATTCAGCAATTCTATTTTATATTTTCCTTCGTTTTCATTATTTTTATAGTTTTTGAAGATTTTGAATCTCTTAATTAAGTGCAGTGCAATTATCTGAGAGAGATTCATACTCCTTAGAGAGATCAGTATATTCATCGTTTTTCCTTTTTAACAGTTTCAAATAATACGCTTCATTGTCTTCGATTTATTAATTAAACTCTTCCTTTTGCTGCGACATCTTCACTGAGAATTACGAGCTCTCTTCTACTAACCTATTAATCTTATCTTCTTTTAACTAGCAAGTCTCTTTGAGCTCCTCAATCTTAAACAAAAGGTCTTCTTTTTCTTTGATGATCGAGTTAGTCTCACTTGTGTCATTAATAGTCTAATTCTCTTGATGATTTAACTCAGATCCAGCTAATTGAGTAATATTATTATTTCCTTCAGATTCTGATCTCTTTTAACCTAATTCTTCCTCCTCTTCAAAACTAGCTTTCTGAGATACCATGAATCTACCCTTAGCTAGAGGTTTGCGAGATTAATTAATATCTTAAGAAGGTGATTATTACATAGATTAAGATGATTCATCCTAACAATCTTCATCATTCTTCGCTGTTGTTTCCTTACATTATTCTTATTTTACTTATCCTGTCATTTCATCTTGAATTTATTCTTCCATTTTCATTTATTCTTTATTTGCACTTCCATTATCCTTCTTCCATTCTTCCATTTCCTTATCCTTCTTTTCAATCAATTCCTCCCTTGCATCTAATTCCTTTTGTATCTTCTCTACTTGCTTCTTGTATGCCGACACAGTATCCATATATTCATATATCAAATTATCTTTCTACGCAAGCTCTTCTTGTAATAATTTCTTATCCTCTTCTAGCGATTCAATCTCTGATTCCTTCTCAGCTAATTCATCACTATCCATATCATCTTCCTAATTTCTTTATTTCCCTTCATTCTTATTCTTCTCCCCTTCAATCTTACAAACCTTCAATTTCTCTGCAATCTCCTTAATCTCCTCCTTCTTTTCTTCCAATTCTTTCTCTAACTTCTTATTAATCTCTTCTAATCTCCTATTACTACCCTACAAACTCACTATTCTCTCTTCTAAACCATCAATTTCTCCTTTACACTTCTCCACCTCCATCTACAATTCCTACTTAATCACTGAAAGTTCATTTATCTATCCAGCCGATTCATTCTAAACATTCCGTTACTCTTCCTCTAACGAATCTATTCGACTCTTCAACGTACTTGTTTCTTCTTTCACCCTTCGCTACAACTCACATAGCTTACTCTCACTCGCTTTCAGTCTATCCCGATATTGTTTCTTCTTCTCTTTATATTACTATAATTTATATAAGTTTTTGATACAAGTAGTGCATTATTTTTCACTTCCCTCACAGCTAACCTTCAATCCTTCATTACTGCAAGTAGAGCTAGTATTGTTATTAATACTTAGTAATGGTATTTAACCATTATTCCCTTGAATCATCTCTTCTTTTTCAGTTCCCTCACTGTCCACAGAACAACCTTGCGCAAAACAAACCGCAAAACAAAATTAACTCATAAATCTATTAAAAACATTTCCCATTTATAACTTACTTTCATTACTGGACACTGCTGCTGATTACTGCAACAACCGTTTCGGATTAAAAGGTAAGAAATACGACTACTATCCATTTGATCCCTACAAATTCTGTGAAGAATAATTCAAACCTATCATCTTTTAAGGTCCTGAATCAGACCTCGTACTGCTCAATTACAATAACGAAGAATAATCCTACTACTACTATTCCCAAATTCCTTAACTATCCTTACCCTATCCATCTACTTATTATTGCTATTTCACATAATTCAAACTATTTCTCTGAATCTCTAATTATTCTTCTATTCTTCTCAATTCCTCCTTCCTTTCAGTTATTTACTCTTAAACTTTATTCAATTCCTCAATTTAACTACTTCCAATCTATTCTCTCTCTTCTACCTATCCATTCCTCGTTCTCTCACTATCTCCTACAATCTTTCTCCCTGAATCTTCTTCCCCTTTCTACTCTTTCTCTAATCTAATCTATTCTTTCTCTTTCTTTAATTCTTCCTCTGCAACTTTCATATCTTCTTTCATCTTCTCAATCTCTACTCTACTCTCCTCAATCCCTCTAAGTTGTAATGTAAACCCCTCTACTTCAGCTTTGGACTTATCGTAAAGTTCTGATATCCTATTATTCTCAATAACAAGTTCATCTACTCTCTTTTCTTTTTCTACTTTTTTCCTTATTAATAATCCTTTTTCGTCTTGTAATTACACTAACTCACTTGATAAACGAGATATTTGCTCTTTTGAAGATTCCATTTCCTTTTGGATACTTTATACAGAAGACTAGGCAGTTTGAAGGGAAACTAATGTGTTATTTAAGTTATCTTTGGTGGCTTTTAGTTCATCTGCACTACTTGTAAGAGATCTTTCAAGGGATAATATTTCTTGTAGTTTATCTTGTAAAGTTGCGTTCATACTTTGAAGTGCTTATTCAGTGCTCTCCAGGTTAACCTGCGTTTTACTTAGCATCAACTTAGCATCTTCAAGTGATAACTAACTCGCTGCTAGTTATCCTTCAATCTGATGTTTCTCAGCAGTAACGATTTCAACTTTGTGATTCGCAGCTTCAAGATCTTTTTTGCTTTTTTCCAGCTCAGATCTGATGTCGATAATCTACTATTTAATCCCATCTTCTGATGATTCTTCGTTTGTTATTTTCTCTTTCCCAATAATCTACAACTATTCTATTTGTTTCTTAAGCTATTCAATCTCCATTAAATACTGCTTGTCCATTGCATCAACCTTATTCATATTTACCTAACAATCACATTCACTTGAATATCTCTACTCACTTTTCTTCACAGATTCTTCCTCCAAACCATCTTTATCTTCATTTTATCCCTTTTTATTATCCCCAAATCCTTAATATCCACTGATAGCTTCCATCAACTCTTACTATGACTACTACAATTCCTCTAATTTCCCATTTAATTCTATAATTCTCTATTCCTGCAATTCTATAGTCTGATCCCGCTATGCAAGCTCCTAGCGAAATCGCTCATTCTCCTCAGCCTGTTCGAAAGAAGTTCTTTTTAAAAATAAAGTCATTTCAATACACTTTCAATCTTCATTATCATAAATAAAATAATCATTTTCTAAAATATAAATCTATCACCATCCATCCCTGTAATGCTTATTTTTAACTTACTGTTAAAGCAATTTCTGCTGTTATGCCTGCTACTGAATCTACTGTCTCAGAAGTGTATTCTGCGCTGTTAAATTTTCCATAATATTCTGCATAGTCTTAACTTAGTAATTCGCTTTCTACAACTTACTTTTCAATTATCCATGCATCTTATTACTCTATTCAATCTCCGCTTCTAGCTATTTCTTCTTATCAGTGAATACATTCTGCAAACTCTCCAATTACACATTCAGAATATTTATATCGCACACAGCTGTTTACTAGTTTTTAAGTGAATTAAGCTCATTCTTCACAGTGAGTAACTCCGATTAATAAACTTATATTTCCTATTGATATTTTTATATTTTATTCTCGGATATATGTCTGTCAGATTGAAGGCGACTAGAGATATTAGCTGAATGCATTTATTGCTAGTCAACACAATTAGTATTATTGTTGTTATGTTAGTTACTGAGATCTCCAATACTACCATCACTACCTATCATCTACCCTCCATCATATATAGCACTGACTAGCACATTATCTTCATATTAATACTGCTATATTATCAATTACTCTAAACCTTCATTTTACATTTCTTATTATGATATCACTCCTTGTAGCGATTGCGTTTGTTCTTGTGGGGTGATATCTTCAACAATAGATTACCCTTGTTACGGAAGTTTCTTCTGTTGTTGTTGCTTTGTAAACTACTTATAGAAATCAATCCCTACAACTGATCGTGGTGTGTGATTGGCACTCACACTCATTTATAACTTTCCTAATGAAGAATACAAACACAAAATAATCAATTTATTATCCTCCAAATCATTTTAAGTTTTTGTTGAAATATCTGTTACTTGGATCATAGTGTTCAGCTTGCAATCTAAATTAATCTAATTGCATCTAGTGTCGTTGCTCGAGAATCTCCAAAGGAACAATGCCATTGCTGCCATTGCCTTCTTTTACTCCTTTGACTTTTCCAGCCACTGAACTTAACCCACTTAATTTCGCTTCCAACAACGCTGGTAAATCCATATTATTCTTTGAACCTTTTAATCCATTCATATATCCATTAGTTTGTCTATTCATTTTCGGTGTTTAAGTGTAATGACTATGTGTTCGCATCATCCTATCAGAACAACTACTCAAATGGTTACTGCTGTTATTATTGTTTTTGACATCTAACACACTATTGTTACTATTCCCCTCAGCATTATTATAATTTTACCCATTATCATGATTCTCCATTTACCCTTCAAGCTAGCTGTAGAACTGCTGTAACGTTTAATTCCCTGAGATAGGTTAAGACGATATCTAAAACATCGATGGCTAATCTACATTATGATTAATTAACGTAATTGTCTATGGCTTATCAATCGACGTAGCAACAGAATTATTATTATCATAGAAATTATCCCTAGCTGTTTATTGCAGTGATTTAGGTACCCATGCTGACGATGATGGGGCGAGATCGATTAGTTAACTGTGATGGTCTCCATATCTCGCTAGTGCTTGAGTGTATTCTTGGTATTATGGAGTTGGACGAGAAGGATTATGCACACTGTGATTACTGAATTTAAATCTATTGATCTTCGTGCGAGATGGTTACAATGTTCCTGAAGCTAAAGGTTATCTAGGAGGTCCATTTGTGTATGATGAAACGCTATTCAAGGGTTATGTGAGATATTCCAAGACTTTTAGTGAAGACGAACCAGGGGTTTTCAAGGAAGATTAGGAAGGCTAGAAACCTTTCAATGACTGCAATGAGCTTTAAGGGCTCAAGTAATTCCCATTCTGCATATTAGTATTGTTAGTATAATACAAATTAGAATTCAATGTATTAATATTCTTAGTTTTATTAGGAAACATCATTATTTCATTCCAGGATACTTCAGCAGCAGGAGGAGAGCCAACTGATTGCTCCAAGAACTATCGATCATTTGCGTGATTTCTAAAGATAGTCAAAATAAAGATATTGTCAAAGTATTATTTTTTTATTATTTGAGATTCGGCATACAAAACCTATTTTCCCTTAATCTTACATGTTACAATTTTGCTGCTTGTGCCTTGAAATAGCAAACTATTACTGCTCTTCATGTCCTTGCATGCTGTTTGCTTAACAATCTCCTTCCTTTTTGTTAATAAAAGAGAGCTTACATTTTAACTAATCATTCGATAATTCTTGAAAATGCAGCATATTTACATTCACAATGTCTTGAATCATAAATTATTAGGTGAATTAGCCTAACTATCTCTACTTGGGGATGCTTGATATTCGATTAATCTACTACTCTCCAATTGAAGGTTCGATTATTTACCTTGCTCTGCTGCCAGATATCCCCTAGAAAAAAACACATCATCATACATCAATATCATAATATACTCCTAAAAAGACATACAACTCACACACACACAACAATTATCTATTATTTTAAAATATTGTGCACCCTTATCATCTAATCATCCTCTCAATAATGTTGTCTGCTACTTTTTATCTTATATCGCTTTGTACATTTTTTTTATTGAGTGCTGTCTGCTGCATTGCCGTCTCAGAACAGTTCTTAGTTCTCTCTACAAAAACCAACAAATTAAGCTTATATTTTTTGTTCCTCCTTCTTCTTCTTCTTTTCTGAATTAATTACTCCCAAAGACTCATCTGCTCAGCTATTCGTTCTTTCTTTAAATGAATTTAATAGGTTTTATGTTTATTCAGAGGATTCGATTATTCACGGTGAATGTCAACTATCAAAGAATTTTCTTGAGATTGATTGATTTCTAACGGGAGAAGAAGCACATTGCTTTATAAAAGAAAAAACATCCATCCTATATATCCATTTATGCTAACCATTTTAGAAATAGATAAACATACAACAATTAAGAATAATCTACCTTCAAGAAACTGTATGGCTAAGCCAACAAAATGGAAGAAATAGAAAGATATATTGATAATAATATTTATATAAATTGATGTTAAAAGGGTATTTAGGGAGGAGAGTCATTGCTGCTGCTGTCTTGAAGATATGACATCTCAGAATAAATCATCGAAAGGATTCGAAGTTGCTGCTTTTTATGGCTACTGCGGAAGTTACTGAGTTTGAACAGGAGTTCCTCCATTGCTAAACTGTTGCTATCCCTAAGGTTATGGCTAATTGTAACCCTACTAAGGCTACTACCCATAGCCTGCTTGCTGTGTTTAACCATACTACATTTGCTATGGTTATTGTTACATCTAGTTATATCCGCTTACTTGCTAGCCATATCCTTACTGTTATTGCTGCTAATATTGCTGGTATTACTACTACTACTACTACTATTGCTATGGCTGCTGTTATGGATACCCTTATGGATTCTGAGCACCTCCTTAGTATCCATTGAGCTATCCTCCACTGATAAAGAGAAATAATCAAAAACAATAAGTTACAAATCATACATTAAATCATTTTCTATGTTGTTTTACTTAGCTGCTTAATAGAATTACTGCTATTGAGGTTATTTCTACTAATTCGAAATGAAATATAGACTCATAAGATCAGGCTTAGGCTATTATTGTGGTTGCTACTATACCACGGGTTATGGCTATTACTGTTAAAGTGGTGGCTACTGTTATTATCCATATTGCTATTGTTATTATTATGGATATTAAGCAAACTACTATGGTTGAGTAGGCCTTATTTACTATTATTACTATTACTATGGAGGTGGTACATCATCATCTGAATCAGAATCAAGAAGATTAGTCATTGGTCTTTGCTGTATCGGCTATTGCTAAACCTATTTTTGTTGCTATTGTTGCTGTAGTTATTATGGTTAGAACTGTTGTTACCCCAACTATTATTATTATGATTAAGGTTTAGCAGCTGGTTCATCATCATCACTCAATAGATCATTAATCTTATTCGTCTACTGCTATTACCCGAACTATTATTATTTCTATAGATTATTGTTACCATTCCCATTACTTTGTGGCTTATCAAAGTTAGTAAAATTAAAACCGCCATCAAATCCAACAAACTCATTATCTCCTTGCTGCTAGTTCTGTCCGCCTTGGAAATCATTAAAGTCATTGAAATCAGCTTTCTTCTTCGATTATTCCATTGTTCGTGACTTCGTGCTGAAATTGTTGTTTAGTGTCTACGCATAGGGGTTCCTCACAGCAGGGCGGATACCTAATCCCTCATCACCTTGGCCATCATCACGCTTTCCTCTATGCTAACTCTCTAAATCAAAATAAAACATAAAAGTAGTTGTTTCGTTTTTGTTCTCAATTTAATAGCATCGTCAATGCATTTCTAAGACTCTTATGGTCAAATAATGCTATTCTCCCTCTAAATGGGGGTATTTTTACGTGAATTGATGAGATTGAAAGGGATGTTATTGATTCGAAGATCGAAATTCTCTGATTTCTATGTGATATTCAGCATATTGTTGCCGATCTACATTGCAAAATCCAACTACTCAATCAACCTAATTCATTTGGCAAAAACAAAGTATAAATTATGAAAATCCTTCCCCTCCTTTTATGGCTTTCTCGCTAACTTACTGTGTCTTCTCATGGATGAGTTCTTTATTGTGGAAAATTTTCCTTCGCCCTCTTGCAAATGAAGCTGTCAACTCGATTGTGTGTGCTTCTCCGTCGATTGTGAACTGCCATACAATTCTCTTCTTGGATCTAGTTGCACAAACAGGATATAAATAAAGGAAATCATTTTTTCTTCTTCCAAGATCTTTAGTTTTCCCCATTTTTGCTTAATATTATTGTTGTTCTTGTTTTTGTTACTTTTTGATCCTCTTTCCGACATCCATGGTCTCATAATTCACAGCCACTATTCGCTGAGACATCTTTGCTACTTCGATGTATTCCTAAACTCAAATTACTGCTTTTGTTTGTTTGATTGTTTTATAAGACTTTATTTTTATTTTCCCAATCGCATCACCCATAAGATATGTAAACCTAACAAATCCCTTTATTAAGTTCTCAAATCCTAGGAGGGGAATCACAAATATTGTATATTATTCATCCTCCTTTCCCCTTTCACCTTTCCATCTTTTGAAATCTCCTTACATTACATGCTTAAACTTTATCACCTATTTTCCCTTTTTTTCTGGAACTCCGCAATAGAACAAAATTTCTACAAAACCTTACATTCAGCGATTATTATTACCTAAAAACACATACACATACATAATAAATGAAGATATCATATTTTTTAATCATAATACTCTCTTATCATCTTGCTTTCGATTGTTCCAGACAACTCTTAAATTCAAATACATTTCTTCTGGGGGAAATATTATCCACAGATTCTTCGAAATCTTCCAATTTATCTCATTCATTTCTTATCCCAACCAAAAATATTCCCATCATCACCTTCTTCCTCATCACTGGAGACCTTCTTTTCAGGTTGTTTCGTCTCTTACTGCTATTGCTATTGTTGCTACTACTGCTATTTAGCAGAACTACTCTCAGATTTCTACTATTTAGATTACTGTTAAGTGTTAGGTTTTCTATTGAATAACCCAACATCATTATCATCGCTATCACTACCACTATCAGAATCTTAATATCGTTGCTTTGGAAACGACTTCTATTCTTCCTTGGTGTTTTTTTAGCTCTTACTATTCGATTCCTGTTGTTTTTCTGAATTATTTGCTGTTGGATTTCCTTTTCGAATCTCAGCTTGTAATTCAGCTACTTGCTTCTATTATGCTTTACTGTCATTTCCCATGCGATACAGCTACTCAAATTCACTCTCTTTGTCATCTTTTGACCCACGTAATTTCCAGAACTTTAAAAATATTAATAAAATACATATCTCTTTTCTGATTTAGTATTTATTCTGTAATTTGCGCTAACCTTGACAGTGAAATCCTTGCCACCAGAAACAAACATTGAACGATCCTCAATGAATTGTACCTTGGTAATCACATCCTTATGGGCGTTTATGCTGGCTGTGAAGAAAAACACAAAATTATGGTTGTTCTCATAAGTAATTCAAAGTTATTTACCAACTGGGAGGTTGTGTGCAGAGCTAAGGATGAGTATGTTATGCTAGCAATTAGTGTAGATTTCCTTGTGAGTCAAGGAGAAAGCAAGACTATTCAGCTGTTTGTAGAGAAAGAGAGAGAAAGAATGATCAAAGATACAAACACAGAATTAAATAAAAATATGCTTACATTCTAAGCTGAAGTGATCGCAGAAACTGGATTCAATACCCTATCCTAATAAACACAAGCACAACCACATTGACAAAAGATTATGAAGGGAACTAATTAATTTATTTCGTTTATCTTTCCTATTTTATTAAATTATTCTCAATTACGCTTCCTTTTTTCTTGAGTTCGAAGACTCTTATGAGTCCTGTTTAGTATCCAAAGAGCATGTAGTTCTTTTGCTTGGTCATGAATATCGATGTGATAGGCGATTCATTCTCTGATCTTACAGTTGTGATAATCTAAATCGGTTCTGTAGTCGAATAAATGAAAATAGTTCCCTCAGTGTCACCTATAAACGCTCGCTCATTGGATTAGTCCACGTACAATGCAGTCAAGGGCTACAATAAAATTTTCTCTGATTTTGAAAGAGAAGCCAAAAATAAAAGGAAAATATGACAAACTAAGTAATTTCTAAGGATGTTATATTTATATTCTATGCAATTTCTACCATCCACTCGATAGTGTGACTCGTTGCTGGAGATGTTCGTGATGAGGAAAGAGCGATCTCGTGAGATTGAATACACCATCGCTGTTTTGAGATCATCAAAAATAAATTAAACAAGAAATCCATTTTGATAAACACCACTCTTTACCATTTGTGTAATCTAAGAAAAGGCCTGTAACTGCTGATGTATGTCGCTTGATAATGCAGTACTACAAAAGAAAAAATGAATAATACCATAAATACATCACTATTTCCTCCCTGAAATCCCCCTTTGTGTTTTAAATATATTTTTACATCTTCATAATTCTGATAATTTTTCTCAACTTGGACTCTGTAGACTTCAATATCTCCATTATACAATCCCACTGCAACCATCGTTAGCTTTGGATCGAAATACATCACTTGCGGATGAGAATAGAAGTCGATATGCCATAGCTTCACAAAATCAAACGTATATTGGTTCTTCGAGCGTAGACAGATGAGTCTACCACAAGCTTCTGCTTTTTTCGATGAACCTAAGAGATTACTCAAGAATCCAGTGACTTTTGTTTTGAGATCATTGTCACCGATCAAGACAAATATGATCCCTTAGGACTCCTCATAATGCAGGTCACGCACTTTCATCTGAAATCCACTTATTGAACCTAGCAAACGATGTTGAACTTCCCTAGGAACAACTGCATATTTATCTAGCTATTTTTTTCAAAATGAAAAAGAAAATGCTGAGAATATCTTCATTTTGCTTGTATTGCCATTTCAAATAGACCTTTCCTTCTAAATAGCATTTGAAATATTGTGATTTACTTGCAGGAATGTCTAGAGTATTTCGTTCTGTAGAATATCAGGTCGAATGACTAATGATTTTAAGTATCTTGCAAGATCATTCTTCCTCTTTTGGAGATCATCTTGTTTCAATTTAAAGAGACTTTTCGCTGGGAGATATGGCAGCTCGAAGGATGTTTTCGACAGAGCTAAATGGAGTGCTTCGAAATCAGAGAATCTCTTTTCAAGTTGCCATTTGACTTTCTTATCCTTTAACTCCATTTGCAGCTTGTAATATACTTTCTCATCACCCTTGGACTCCATGGTTAGTACCTCTAGCTTTGAAAAAAAGAAGGAGGTTTTGTTAACAAATAATTATGGTTCCTGTTGTGCTGAGTTGAGTTTTTACAGTAAAGTTAGTGAGAAATTATTCAACTGTCTAGAACTCCATTTTTCTTCTTCTCTTCTCTTCTGCTACTGCTACTGTACTACTGAGCCTTAATATTTTTATATCAGCGCAAATCAAATCGAATGCAGATCTATTTAGTTAATTAATCTCTACACAAAGAAATATTCTTAGCTTTTTTTATGTTCATGGGGAAAGCAAGCTTGGAATCAAAAATATCTCTTTCATTGATTCTTTCTACTCCTCTTACTAAATCTGATAGAGCCAACCTTTGAAAAATGGACATTAAAGAAGAAAAACTATTTCAAACCAACGATTTCATTCATTCACTAACAGCAAAAACATATTTACAAAATTAACCAAATTTTCCATGATGCTTTGAAACTTTATTAATTCTCATTGAAAATTTCCAAAAAATACATTTGTAGATTAAGTTCGATTTAGGAGTCTTCAGAGAAACACAGCAGCTTTAACTTTGAAGGCACAGAAAGAGAAACAAAAACTCATGAATATCTTCTAAATACGCTTATGTGCTATTTTTGGTATCAAGATTTCTTAGTAGTATGGATTCTCTTTTAAAATTATTGTATTTTGATAACCTCATCTATCCCCCCCCCTCTTTTATTCTCTTTTACAACCTCTCAACTTCAACTGCAACTCTCACTTCAATCACCTTCAGAGCGCAACATACTTGAAGCTCCTTTCTTTAAGTATTTTTATGCCGAACTACGACTAATCTACTTTTAATCTTCACTTTTATTTAATTACAGTTAATTTTTCATAAATTAATACTCTCTCAGTTGACTTTACATTAACGATGTTCTTCTAAATTTCTATAGCTTGTGATCTTCATTCAAAATATTTAAAAAATCCTCCCCTCTATTCACATACCCAAACTAAATTTTATCCAAACAAAAAATCGACTTTATTTGATTAATCTTGTTACTTCCGCAGAATTAAAAACAGAAAAACAGCAACAAACATCAAAGTATAACGCAGAATAACAATTTTCTTACCTCCAATAAAGCAAAATGCACTTTCTCTTTTTGCTTTTTGCTTTAATAACCATTGCAAGCACCATAAGCTTCCCTGAAGCCAATTTGAGATGCCCTGAAGTAATGTCTCTCTCAGGTAAACACAAATAATAATCTATTAATCAACTTATAATCACACCAAAATATGACTAGGTCATACTGGAGCTATCACAGAGATCAGACATATTCCCAACACTGCATTTTACGTCTCCCTTGACGCCAATAATATGATGACAGTAAGCGACATCCGTAATGGGGAAATCTACCAGAAAGATCTGTTCTTGACGAATGAAGCAGGAGCGTAAAGCCTTGTGCCTATGACTAATGCGGATACACTGATTCTGAGTTCAAATGTCATAAACATCTACAATGTTCTATAACTCAAAATGCAAGCATCCTTTGTCATAGACAACAGTTTAAGTAAAACAACAAACTCATAAGAACAAACAAACATAATATTTTCTTTGGTTCCTTTTCATTTTTCTCTCTTCTCTTTCTATCAACCTCTCTCCCTCCTCTCTTCTCGTAGATCAATATTTCTTCTCTCATGCTGAAGTCGTGATGCTGGCAGACAAAATAACTTACATACAATCTGAATACTTCATCATTGTAAACTCCGATGCCGCAGATATATGCACTTAACTTGTTATCATGAGCACTAAATACCAATATGTCTTCACATGGCAATGTACAAACTCAATAAAAAACTCCTCTCTTCCTCTAATTACATTTTTCTGCCTTTTTTTTTTTATTAGTTTACATTTAAGTCATCAAATCAAGTCGCCAACCAATCCAACCTACACTCTACTTTTTCGCTTAGGGAGTCTACGGGATCTACGGGTCAGTCAACCCAAGTAATATTCTCTTAGCTTTCTCCACCTCTGGTGATATGTACGCTGCATAATTCCCAACGTATAACTTCATCAACGATGCAATCTATGCTGGAACATGGAAGAGCTAACTCCTTCTTTGCAATGTAATTTCCTATGCTCATTTACCAGGGACTTCCTTAATAGCGATTCAATACGGTGTAACACTCGGCAGCGGGTATCCAATCGGTTGTATCTCAGATTATTGTTTGGTGTTTTATGATCTGAAATTACTTGCCTACGATGGTTACAGTTGGACGTTCATACTATCAAATATGATTGCAAAACCAACCTACGTCACTCAACTTAGTAAACTGTCAATTTTCGATAATTTAAAATCACTTATTATTTTTATCCCCATCCTCTCTCTCCCCACTTTCATTTACACTTGCATTATTTATCCCCTCTAGACCTATCAAGCTACATCCAGAGAATTCAGATATCTCGCCTTTCTGGAGAGAATTACATCTAATTTCTTGATATCACTGGTGCGATGTTTGTTTACAAACTCTCTGAATTCGTCCAGAATGGCTGCAAAATTGACAATGCGAAGAAAGTATCATTTAGCAATTCTTAGTCTGTTAGGCGATTCGCATCCATCAATATCGACTAATCGATGTTCATTCTACTAGGTTTTAGTAATGGGATGGTTGCTAGTGTTGACTTCAGTGGATAGATATCTTCTTTAGTAAACTCAGCCACTCCTGTGACAATATCATCTTTTCATTTCACATAAACCTTTCCAGGTATGACAAAAATTCATATTATTACATATATTTTCTCCACTATTTTTCTCATTTGTTTGCATCTATTGTGTTTTTGCCTTAGGAATCTCCTCATATATCACCTCCATTTCGCTACTCGATTCGTCTACTTCCAATCTCTATTCCCTTGGGACTATTACTAGCACATCTTCTCAATTCCTAATCCCTTTCACTTCCTACAATATCTTCACCTAAACATCCCAAACCATAATCTTCACTTTTCCATATGGTCTCACTAAATAATTCCTAATCCTCTCTCCCCTATTAGTTTTCGGTGTAATTCAATCTACTTATTCATTATATATCAGCAAAGTCAGCGGAAGTTGCCCATTATCTTATGATATCTCCACAGCGATCACAATACATAATTATTTCATAGAAATACGATCAACACAATAACCAGCTTAAGCTCCAATAACAACAATATCTTCCCCTATTCATCTTGCTTCTCTGAATCTACAACTCATTAGCTTCTATGAGATCATACAATTCAGTCTTCCATCTAGCACTACCACATAACAGGATTAGTATGTTGTGATTTCCTTTTTAGCACAAACCTTTTCGTACTCCAATTATTGCTTGGTTTAAGATCCAAACAACCAAGGTAGTAGCTCCTATCCATCACCTGCCAATCGACTCCTGCAAGCATCATCATACTATCTGCATCTGTACATCTCCGATATTTCCGGCAACATCATAGGGAAGACTACTAACTCCTTTTTAAAACTCCCCTCCAGCACAAAGACCTACTCCTTCACAAAATTCGATAATTCCTCAACTCTCTTCGTTATCTTCACAACATACTTTCGAGTCGTGCACGTCTCAATCACTTCGAATCCCCTCGCAATAAATCTGGCAACATTCTTGGATATCCCGTCTTATAAATTCATCAGTGTGCTCTCCGCATACAATCCTGCCCTTATAAGCTACGGCTATTTCTATTTCCTTGAATTCCTCCCAGGTTCGTCTAAACTATTGATCTAATTTTCCGATTACTACGACACCATTATCTACACAGGAATCTTCAGTTATTCTCAGAATTGGTGGTAATCATCACCAAAAGACTTACAACTTGTCCTTCTTTCACTCGTCTCCTCGACTTCTGATACATCTGACAACCCTTATATTATATCGTAAGCGCTGAGTTGGTCGACGAGCAGTGTCATGTTAAGAATCAAGCAATACTACAAGATTTACTCCATCTCAAACGATAACAAACTGTCGCTTCTAACAACGTTCAAAGATAAATTCACAGTAACATCATCGTCATCGCATATGCTAACATTCCTCTATGCAGGCGTGCAACAGTTTCTGAAGGTCTCACCATCGCAAGTTCTAGAGAAGTAAACACTCATAATAAATTTCAAATTGCCATCTCTCTACGATTCCTTCTTCCTCTCTCAAATTGTTTTTATCCCTTTTTTCTTTTTCGTTTAGAATCATCTTTTGGGATTGTTTAACGAACAAATGTCAATCATAGAGTTGCTAATTCAACTTCACACTAGCTTAGACACCCTAAACCAGTTCCTTGAGTGAAATCTTCTCAACTTCCAGCAGTCATGTTCTACACACTCGTCCGGAAGAATTCCAAGTTGCCTCTTAGAAACTCTATTAACTCTTGACAACTCTTCCGTTTACCTCCATAAACTACATGGTTAACATCAACTCCGGCGATGATGTTAGTTTTAACAGTGGATACCTAGATCTTCAATGGTATTTCGACACGACGAGCTTATACAGTTCATATCTTCATTTTACAATAATCTGTCCGAGTGTGAACTTACAAATACAAGCTGTTCATTTAGAAAGAGGATCTAATAATGAGATTATTCAGATTCTCCCAAGCACAAACACAGCTAATATAACTGTCAGCTCGACGTTCTCGTATTCCAACTATTGGTTTATCAAACTAAGCAATCTCCTTTGGAATGTTAATCCTACGAGCTTTACTGCCTTAGACAACGATATATTCCAAATTAACAATGACTATTTTATCATTGAGAACATACAAATCGCATTTTTAGGGTAAGTCAAAAAGATAAATAGCTCCTTCATATTTTTGATCATTTGTTTTATCTTTTCCCTTCCTCTTTCTTTTAGATCTTCTGTTCCATCTACCTACAGTTTCATCACAGTAATCTAAGGAGAATCTCTGCAAATCTTTAACTGCTAGATTCAAAACCAAAATTTCACAAATGCGCATGCTGTGTTCTTCATAAAAGTCGATGGTTCTTACTCCATCGAATTCAGCAATTTCTCTGTAAAAGATAGCATGTTTATCGACACAACTCTACTGTACTCATAATCTAGTTTAACCCTAACAATAAGTGACTCCATTATTACAAGAAACACCATATAAACAGTGAACACCGCCTCCTTGCTATCATCTCAATTCATATCCTCCCAATTCACGACATTCAACAATGTGACATTCTCTGAGAATACATTCGTAGACTCCAGCATCCAAGGTATTATTCCATGATAATTTTTTCCCAAATTTCATGTTTTTCTGACATTTTCTTCATTTTTCTCAAAGGCTTGAATCTCTTCTCCAGTAACACAGCCTACACTCTTAACGACACAAAATATAACTCCAATATATTCATATCTGACTCCCTTCAATTAACCGAACTCATCTTCAATGGAAAAATCACTTCTTATCTCCCCATACAATCTACGTTCTCCATGACAAACTCGACTATTAACTCAAACTCCTAAAAATATTGCACTTACGCCAAATATCTTGAATCTGCTTGCTCAAGCAATGATTCGAATTCTCTAGACGAACAACTTTCATATCTTCTCGCATTCGATTATACCTCCTAAATAATTTTAAACAACATTATCTCCATGGATAACTAGCTTCCATTAGTGAATTCCGTAAACACAATCGAATTCACAATAAACACTTTAACTTGCGGGAACACCTAGAAATCTACCATCTCCGATTAAAGCTGCATTAGAATATCTGATTTTTCTTCTCTCGCTTTTACTTTATCTGACAGTAATTTCTTAAACAAAACGCTCTACAACACCTTCCTAATCGATGCATCTTCCACGCTTAAATCTCAAGGAAACAGTCAAACCTCCATTGATGGATATTTTACAATGAAAAATGTTAATTTCAGTGATATTTCGTTAACAACTGAGAATTCCTTTGAGAAATCATCTTCTGTCAGCTTAGATACCTTGAAGAAGATCCAAATAACCATAACTGAAGTTAACTTTAACAGAATAGAATTCACTAGTCCATAACGATTATTCAATGGGTAAGGATCGTGTCTTCTCATGCAAGCTCCATTTTCATATCTTTCCATTGAGTCTACATCGATTCAAAACCTACTAACTGCTTCTCCAGCTGTAAGACAACCTTCTAATCTTTCCAAGTAGTTTCCCATAATCTTTTCCTTTTGCTTCTTTTCTCTTCCCAGTCAAGTGCTTATTTGAACGTCAAGACAGCTAGCATAGCAAGCAGCTCATTCCTGAATAACAACTTTGATCTACCTACTCAATCATATCAAGGTGGTTTCTTAGATATTCTCACTAACAATCTCACCATTTTCAAGACAACATTTAACAAAAGTATCAGCGAGAAAGGCTCTGCAATTACAATCTCTCCCAGTGACTCCAATGCTATCTATTCCTTCAATCTTTGTTCTTTCAATAATCTCATTGCATTCTCCTATGGTGCTGCTGTGTACATACCTGAAGCATTAAACTCATCTAGCATTGTCTTTGAATATTGTACTTTCAATGAAATAGCTACGCGATATGGTGGGGCTGTGTATTTGTCATTTCCAATTAAATCGAGTGATCTATCATCTTACTACTCAGTGTTTCCGAATGTGACAATGAATTCTTGCAATTCCTCGCATGTATATGCTGCGCCAGGTGGACTTGTCTACGCTAAAAATGCCAAAATTTCTCTAGTAACCATAAAGTCAACGCAAAACAATCCAAGTTTAATCTAGAAATCCAATCCATAAATAAACACATTTTTATCATAAATACCAACAATCGGTGCGTATATCTACGCAATAACGAGCTTCCTCGACTGTATTTCTCTTGAAATTTCAGGACATAACGTAAGGGGATCATCAGATTTCTCTAGCGTTGTGTTCTTGAAAGCAGATACAAGCTCAGTGACAATACAAGACTCCATCTTCTCGGACAATGTGTTTTCCAATGGTGGGTTTCTCGCTGCAAGCTCATCAGACATAACCATTGAACAAACGAGTTTCACTTCGATTTCGTAAGAATTAAAGCAGAAAAATAATTTGAATATGGGTTTGTTTACTATTTTTTTTATTTCTGCAGGTATTTCCAGCACCAATCATCTCGATTTCTGACTACAGACATCACAGCCTCGGTTGTTTCAGCATTCAGTGCGATTATCTTCGAGAATAGTTCTACTTTTACTCTCAATCAAGCCGTCTTTAACAACATCCAATGTCTTTCTTCTTCATGTCTCGGCGGTGCTCTTGCTATTCTAAACTCCCATGGAACAATTAATTCATCTAATTTCACCAAAAACTTTTGCTAATCAAATGGCGGTGCAATAGGAATTCTCAATTTAAATGGCAATTCAACTATTTCCAATGGATTTATCACTAACAACACATCCTCAAATGGTAATGGTGGCGGACTGTTTGTAGCCACGAATCTGTACACCAATGTTTTAACAATCCAAAACACTGCCATCGAGAGCAACATAGCTTAAACAGGAGGAGGGTTATTCTTGGAATCTCAAGAGATTCCTTAAGATATTACTACCTTTGCTGTGATTTCTGATTCTTCAGTGCAATATAATACAGCTGAGATCATCGGAGGAGGCATATTCTATCAAGGATATGCTCCATAATACACGGCAAGCACTGTAGTTTCGAATAACAACGCAAGTAAACTATCCAAAAGATTAAGTTTTCCTCAAGATTGTTTTTTAACTAAATAACTTTGTATTGTTTCTGAATATCTTAGAACCCTCATTTGGACAGAATTCCTTCTCTTATCCGAATCATCTGCGATTTAATGCATAACTTAGCATGAGAGAATCAGCGTTTAAATTCACTTCGATGACAAGCAGCAATTCAGGATAAGTGAAATCAATAACAATTTTGAATCAAATCAGCGGTGCAACTCTTCCAAATCTAGTCTTCGATCTTATCGATGAAAACAATCAAGTCATAGATAGCTCATACCCTTCGATTATTGGACAACCAGTTACCCTTAATATCGCTGCAGACACCACAACCACACCACCATTCATGATATCTTCTGCATCAAAATAATTTACTTTCTCTGGATTCTTCAACATTTCTGGATTTGTCGTAATCGGTACACCTGGGACAACTATCACCTTATAACTAACCTCAACCTCAATCGACAACGCTTCGGAGCAACTCCCTTACGTGCTGGATTTACAAATTGAACTGCGATCATGCATACAAGGTGAAATCTACAAAAATTTCACTTATTCGGAGAATATCTTTTTTGAATGCCAGAAATGCTCAGCAGGTTATTTTTCATTGGAAAAACCTATTCTCTCCAAGCCTATTTATGAATGCTCCAAATGTCCTTACGGCGCAGATTGTCCTGGTGGAAGTATCTTGGATGTGAATCCTGGATATTGGAGAATCAACGATCAAAGTAGTTTGATAATTCCGTGCAGCAACGCTCCACAAAATTGCCTTGGAGGTACATCCAATTCAACATGTGCAACTGGACATATCGGATCATTATGCGAAAGTTGCGATATTGAGAGGGATTTCTCTATCACAGGAGATTTTCAATGTGGATCCTGCGGGAATCAAGCTGTCAATGCCCTTAAGATTATCGGAATCTTCATTTGCTTTGTAAGAGATGATCTTTATCAATTTTCCTTCATTTATTAACTCTTTCTTTCCCTTAGATCCTCAGTGCCAAGCTCAGTGTGGATAGCATCCTCAAGAAGCTACTGAACTATTATAAAATTCGGAAAAACATGAACAGCTAGGATCTTGAAGAGCTAGAATAGAACACATCAATTCTGATGAAACTCATCATGACGTACTTCCAAATCATCATGGTCATCACAACGTTCTAAATCAGTGTCCCTACTGTCTTCAGCGTATCCTTTGATGCCATCGCGAGTCCTACCACATAGATCGTCTATTCCTTTGAATGTTTCTTCTATTTATTACAGCAATCGACTGGAATAAATCGAATCTACATTCAATTATTTTGCTCACTTCTCCTGCCCATAATCTGCTTGATTATCTTCTTCATTTCAGGCTCTATCTCCTACAGATAGCATTCATATAATAAATCATTTTACCTGAAGACTTCCTTTCTCTACAGTCTCATTTATTTCCAGCCATCCATCTTCAAAAATGCTATTTCACTCATCTCATGCAGAAAAATAGGTAACAACCAAAATAGTTTTTCCTTGTAATATTGTCTCCTAAGTTGATTTCCCTTCCTTACCTCACACTCGATTAGGTGCCTTGAGTTACATCCGCTACAATATCTTATACGAGTGCTTCACAGAGGAATACTATTACTCGTTAGCATTCGTGGTGCCGGTTGCATTGCTCGTTGCGGTTATTATCCCAGCCAGAATAGCAGTGTTGATGTTACGATCACAGCGTAGCTTCCTTACAAAGAAGCAATATCTCTTTATGACAGGCGAATATCACAAGAAAGCATGGTTCTGGGAGTTCCTTAAGATGTTCATTAAACTCTCCGTCATGTGCTGTCTCATCTTCTTCGAGTATGACATCCCTAATAAAGTAACACACACACACATCATTATTGTTTAGCGAATCTGTCTTTGTCACCCAAGATAAAATAATTTTCCTTCCCTCTTCCCCCTTTTAGATTTTGTTTATTTTCTTCCTCGTGACGTTCTACGGCATCCTGCTACACTACATGCAGCCTTATAAGCATGAACTCTTCAATAAGATTGATCTAATTCAAACAGCAGTCCTAGCCGCTTCCGTGTATTTAGGGTTCATAGCATATCTAAACACTGATAAATACTGGTTGCGCTTGTCAATACTGCTAATTATCGGTGGCATGAACGCTGTGTTCATTGCATGGAGTTTCAAGATGCTAATTCATGGGTACACCTTCTCGATCAAAAATAGTTATGATAACTTCCTAATGTCTCTAGTGCGAATTAAACTTTGTGGTCGCTACTGTTTTACGAAAAAAACGAGATTATTCTATCTTCGAAAGAGATGGATTAGGTCAGTTGTAGATAAATTCAGGATGTCTAATATAATCAATGCATGGACTGGGCAATCAAATGGCAAGAAGGAGAATATCTTAGCAATGCTAAACGCAAACGATTTACAGGTAAAGAATGAAGGCTAAAAGGAATAATCCATCAAGGCTATTGCAATTGAGATAAATGGTAATGTCTCGTCGAAAATAAGAAAAGTAATCATTTTAGATATTTTAAGATTATCTTTACCCATTTTATTGATTTTTCTTCATTATATCTCAGGCATCACATTGTTAAATCCCAGCATTAATAGAGGGTAGCTCACCTCAATTGCAGGCCTTAGTAAATCACGATAATCATTTTCTTCGATCAATGGAATCTAATGGTTCACTTTAAAATACCATCAAAGCAGGCTCATCTAATTCAAATTTGGTATCATATGCATCTCCAACAAATAACCCAGCGAGTTCAGTAGAAAACTAGAATATACTCATAAGAACACCTGCTAGATCAAATTGCATTAACTGCACTGAGATCTTCCCTAGTTCAAAGAGACAAGATGACAAATAGGATTTGATTGCATTCTCGGATATATCCTTGGATTTCATAAAGGATAATAAGGAGATTTCTTCGTAAGGAAATAATCAAGATATCGTAACTATTGAAATATAAAAAATAACATAAAATGAATGAGTATTTATAAGTAAAAGCTATGTAATGTGTTTTGCAAATAAGAAAAATCTAAAATCTTATGATTTTTCCACAATTAATTTTTTATACCCTTGCTTTTTGTGTTCTTTATCTTTAATCCCTACTATTCATCTCTTAATCAAAACATTATTTCTTCCAAACGAATAAAACTCCAAAAAATTGCTACAAACTTCTCTTTTCAATGGATATTCAACAATAGCAATAGCTGAATCGTAACCTTCCTTCTCTCAAAGACTACATTGAAGAAGTGACTTTGCAACTCATCGACTCCAAGCAATGGAGATAAGCGTATGAAACTCTACGCTAAGAGTTTGTCCTTTCTGCTGTGAAACTCTACAAGATCCTCCTCAAAAGTGAAGGCGAACTCGCACCAGCTTTGAAGGTTGTTGCAGATAAGAACTTCAAAATGAATAAGCTAATCGAAGAGCTTAGCATCAGAGAGCAATTTGATCAACTTCGCAAAGAACTTCCAACAACCAAGCCGAAGAAAATATTCAAAGCGCTGAAATGCAACAATGGAGATATAGACGCTGCAAAATAAGCAGTCATAACTAATGTTATTGAGAAAAAGGAGACTTCAAATACCGAAAAGATCAAGGAACCTAAGAAAGACAAAAAGGATTGCAAAGACCCAAATGAAGCTAATGATAAGGAAAAGTAAAAGAAACTTGAAAAAGCCTTAATCTCGAAGTACTTCGATAAGAAAGCCTATTGCGATGTTCCTATGACAATTAACAACTAGGAAGTAATAAAATCCATGCTTACAAAAGGACTCATTGTTCCACTTGTAGTCTATGCAAAGATACTCAAGTTATCTCCTGAACTCATCCCTCAAGCAGTGCAGAATATTGAAGCAAGTTACAATCTGAGTATCGAATGCAAGAAATCTTTGAAGAAGCAGTTTAAAAAGGATTTACTCGCTGAATTAACTCAGAAATCAGAGGGGAAAGAATAAATTCCTCAGTAAATTTGATTCCTCTATGCAAAATAAGCAAAACCCAAGGGGAGGAAAGGAGGAAATATGGAAATGAGCACAGTTATTCTTTTTGTGGTACTTGTAATTATTGTTCATTTTTTTTGTATTGTGAGTGTGAATATTTGCTTTTTGCTTTTTGCCCAAAGAACGTAAGTATTATTTTTGTTTTTTTCTCTTGGGTAGATGAAGTAAATCTTTGTATCTTTTTAATCCAACCATCCTTTTCATTATTGATCAACTCACAGACGCAGAGTAAAAATGACAACATTCTCCAAGTTATTATCTTTATTGCTGTTACACTAAAACACCAATCCTTCTGCAACCTCTTTAATTAGTCAATGCTTAAACTTTAATTATTACATGAAAGTCAAACAAATTCACACAAATTATCTGTATTATTTGTACACATTAACAAAATACTCTCAAATATTAGTAGAAAGATCATTTGAAGTTAGGGTGCATCTTGCAGCCATTCTTTTAACTTTATCCTCACTTTCTTCATATTTCAGCAAGATTAATTCAACACCAGGGAGATGATATTTATGGCGCGATTTCCTGATCAGCAAGTATCATCAGAGACACAAGAAGGGAAATTAATCTGAAAAATCTTGATCATCAGCCAATTCGAATTTCTGCTAATTTATGTGAATGATTCAAAACTGCACTATCTGCTTCATTTTAGTATTCTATTTATAATACTTTCATTTCCATCCGTTGGGTTACAGAGCATCTACAAAATCTTGCTCCTTTTTCGGAGAGAAAATTGTATAAGAATTAAACAAACTATTACACTAAAAAGCCCTGGTATTTATAATTTCAAAATTAAATCCTATCTACGAAAATATTTCTGGGAGACAAACATATTTAATTCATCAAATCTTCTCGCAACTCAAAAAGCATAACAAGAAAATGTACCCTCAAAATAATAATAACAACAACAACCCTTCTTACCCTTACTAGCAAGTCCCTACTAACTTCTTAAACGAAGGAGATCCCGCAATGCAACTAGCATACCAGCAGTAACAGCAGCAGCAACAAGCTCTCTTATATCAAGCACAACAGCAATAGCAATAATAGCAATACCTGTAGTCTCAACAAATATATCAAGGAAGCCCTTAGCAATACTCAAACTACAGCAACTAGAATCCACTTCAATAGCAGCCTCCATAATTAAACGTTCCTTACAACCCAGTAAACAACATGAACTAGCCTCCCCCTCCTCCATTTCCTAATCCCAACTTCGTTCCTGCTGGGCCACAACTGTTCTTATTAGATTCAGTGAATAATTATACTACAATGAAATACGGAGGGAGGAGGCGCTTAGGAAGGAATATTGGTTAAGATGCCTTACTACAAGGAGTCATAACGGAGCCAACCATAATTGCTCTCAGGGACATCTGGGAATCTCTTCCTTTGAATTTCACAGGCATCTCCCTGACCTCATTCAAAATGTTAAGTGGCGATTATGTCCAAAGAGCGATTTTCCAGCCATTAGTGACTGCTAACCCGTAACTTCCTTAAGAAGCTATATACAGTGGGAAAGTCGTAAGTGCAAGTAATATTCTTACATAAAAAATTAGAAAAAATGCTGTTCTTGGATTTTTCCTAGCTCTCGTAGTAATTTCGTTAATTTCTCTCATGGAGATATTTTATTCCAATAATGTTTATGACGACGGCGACTACTACTACAATGATAATACTTACCTATTGGTTTTGTACATCATTGGATAGATTTGGATGGTATTGCAGTTGATTTTAACACTGATTGCAGTGCGCTCTGTGAATATGTCGCTGATATCATTTGCAGATGGATTACAGGCTCTGTACCTTGTTTTTTCTCTGGTTGTGTTCATCTGTGGAATCATCTATACGCAGGATCTTTATAATGCTTCATAATATACGTTTCTAATTTAAGTCTTTGGTGTGTTCTTCTTGGTCTGCTCAGTG
>Ga0302285_10000371_pt1 | contig 25059 bp, 23 predicted proteins | sample III_Fen_E2_2_FD_200455 | JGI IMG/M metagenome (GOLD analysis project Ga0302285, IMG submission 200455) | Peat permafrost microbial communities from Stordalen Mire near Abisko, Sweden - III_Fen_E2_2 | ecosystem: Environmental > Terrestrial > Soil > Wetlands > Permafrost | place: Sweden: Abisko... | reverse complement strand
TAGCTTGCAGCTGAGCATTTGCTTCAAAATTAAAATAAACAAAATTGGCATAATGCTCGTTAGCAAATTTTTTTACAACAAATGTTTTTCCCACCTGCCTTGCCCCGTGCAATATCAAAGGCATCCTCGCTGTAGAATTTTTCCATGCTATCAATTCAGCTTCTATCTTACGTTCCATAAAGTGTATATAATATTACATTTTTGGTTCATTAAAGTGCAAATATAATACATTTATCGGAACGAACAACACACATAGCTCTCGGCAGTGGACAATGGATAGATGATAATGAGTAGTTGATAGTTGATAACTGTTTACTCACTTTGAAGGTCTGTAACCGCTAACAGGATAGAAAAACTACTTACTGCTGACTACTTACTGCTGACTACCTACTACTGACTACTGACTACCTACTACTTACTACTGACTACCTACTACCAACTACAGACTAAAAACTACAGACTAAAAACTACCTACTGTTTTCCTCAGTCCATCTTCTGCCAGAACTGGCATGTTGTTTATACCCAGCGCTTGTTTTAATTTGGAATTGGATACCACATAGTTCTCGGTCAGCTTTTGTAAGCAGTAAAAACACTCAGAATCATTTAATTTTGAAATTTTCCAATACATTCATAGGTTCCCATCCTAGTTCCGTTCTTGCTTTTTTATTCGAGAATGTCAATGATTTTGTAATTTTATCCAGTTTACTTGAGTTTATAGGTGATTTATTACCTAACAAATCACCTATACGAGCAAGTGATTTAGCGATTCCATATGGTATTGAAATAGGAAGTGACTTGCCCAATTGCAAAGCAATTGTTTTCTCCAAGTCTCTGAAACTGGGATGTTCCGAATCACAAACATTATAAATGCCCCCCTTTTCTGCAAGAAGAGGAATTAATTTAGCAATATCCTGAACCATCAACACACTTTTACGAGCTTTTCCACCTCCGATACTAAGATATTTTCCAGACTTAATTCCTTGAATCATTGCACCTAAGTTCCCTGGGGGATTGGGACCTGCAATCAGTGAAGGACGAATAATACCCAATATAACATTATGCTTTTTGCACCAATCAATTAGAAACTCCTCTGCTTGAATTTTACTTAAAGCATAAGGACTTGTACCATGTAATGGAGAATCTTCGGTAATTTCTTCACCATAATCTAATCCATAAACAGCTACTGTACTTATAAAAATAAACGCTTTAGGAACTCCCGATTTTTCAAGAGCCGCACATAAGTTTTTTGTACCTTGTAAGTTGACATCAAAAAACACTTTCTTCTCTGCTTCTGTTTTTGGAACTGAATGAGCCTTACCTGCTGCATGAAGAACGATATCAGAGCTATCTTCCAAATCAGGAACCTGTATAGCAATGTTTACTTCATAGTAATCTTTATCTGTCAACCCCATCGTTCTTATAAAATAATACTTAGCGAGAATCGGGAGTATATTCTCACCTAGAAAACCAGAAGCACCTGTAAATAAGACCTTATTCATTTTCTAAACTGTAATAATTTTGGTAGAATACGAAAGAAAGGATAAAGTAAAGAGTTTACCTTTAATCCATTTAAATGAAAAGCTTTTAGACATTCAACATTCTGATTATAAATATTTTTCAAGCTTTTATTGGTTTCACCTCCTAAGCGCATTTTTACAAAAGCCTCTTGCAAATAATAGGTTGAAATTCGATATTTTTCCAAAAACCGTAACATAATCTCGAAATCAGCAGCTAGTTTATAATCCAGATTAAAAAGACCATACTTATTGTAAATCTCTTTCTTTATATATAAAGTGGGGTGCGCTGGATGCCAGCCATATTTAAAATACTTCTGTTTACCGGTAATCCAACGTCTTATTATTTTGGAAGTATCCTCTTGTGCAACATAAAACAAATCTGCATATACTGAATCAAAGGATTTGTTGTCTTCAAAGACTTTCATTACTTTTTCTATTGCGTATTCATCGCAAAACAAATCATCAGAATTAATTATGCCTATAACATCACCTGTTGCCAGCTGAATACCTTTATTCATGGCATCATAAAGCCCCTTGTCCTTTTCACTGATCCAATTCATTCGTCCATTAAAAGAAGACTCATATTTCTTTATAATATCTACCGTCTTATCTTTCGAAAGCCCATCAATAATTAGATATTCAATATCTTGATATGATTGTGATAATACTGAATCTAAAGTATCCTTGATAGTTTTTTCACTATTGTAGGAGACCGTTATTATTGAGATTTTCATTTAAAATTGATGAATTGTATTTTTAATTAAAAAGCAGAATAAACGTCCGAATAAACTTGTTTTGTTTGTTGGTAACATTTATCCCAGGAAAAACGTTGTACGTTTACAAATCCGTCTTCGATTATTTTATTTATTTGAACTGAGCGGGATGAATTTTGAGTTAAAATATCCGCAATTTTCATGGCTGATATTTTATCAACAACAAATGCTCCATTTCCGGCAACTTCTGGTATAGAGGATTGATTTGAACAAATCACTGGACAACCTGCTTTCTGTGCTTCTAAAATAGGAATTCCAAAACCTTCATATAGCGATGGGTAAATAAAAGAGAAGGCGCAATTATAAAGCAAATTCAGCTTAGAGTTAGATATACCACTTAGATGGGTATATTGAAGATTGCCTAATCTATCATTTAAAAATGATTCTTCGATTTTACTTATAAATCCGCCTCCAACTATAACCAGTGGGAATTTTGACAAATGACAAGCTTCAACAAGCATTTTAAAATTTTTATATTCACTTTTTCTATCACCTACATATAAAACATATTCATTCGTCTGAAAAGGAATCAACTCATTAATAGGCAATCTCTCCATTGGATTAAGAGGATAATACTCACCACTGACGCCATTATAAACAACTTCAACTTGGTCATCCTTAATTTCAGGATAAAATTTAAACAAATCATATTTGGTATTTTCTGATACGCAAATTATTTTCTTGGAATGTTTAATTGCATTGCCTTTTTGCTGAGTGTGTATTCTTTGAGCTAAACCACTGAAAAAATACTCATAAGTAAAATCATGTACAGTCGTAACATTTAAAATATTAATATTATCAACTATACGAAAATAGCTGGAATGAAAAATACATTTATCTGAAGTTATTTTTGGATTTATGTAACGTTGAATTTTGATTGGAAATTTTGACAAACTATTATTTGATAGAAATAATGAAGAAATATCTAATTGTTTTCTCAAGTCATTTTGATTTGGAAGATCTATAAATTCACAATTAAAATCAGAGTCTTTCAATACTCTTTTTAATAATTCATACCATACAACTGAAATACCTCCATTCTTTTGAAGCGAAAAAATAATATTGTCAAAAATTATCTTCATGTCTATTTAATTTAACATACCGATTAAATAAGGTTAATTGAATTACAATTGAAAACCAAAATTCAATACCTTTAAAAATTGGAACAGAAATAAATGAAACTACTAAATATAAAATATTTAAGCCTAAACATCCATATTTAAAATGTTTTTTTTTCAATAAAACTAATAATCTACCAAACATTAGCCCATAAATAAGATATTCAAAAATACCCATAAAATGAAAATTTAGATATGTGTCACCCAATATATTTTGAGCTGGATTTATTTCCCAATCGAATATTGAATACTTGATATTATAGCCTAAATAATTAAATATAAACGGGATAATATTTAAAACTGAAGAAATACCATAATCGAAATCTTTAAATGTCTTTATTAGTAACAAAAAATTATTTACAGAATTTTCTGTATAGTGTTGCATTAACAAATAAAGATTCCAGTCAGGAATTCTTAGCTGTATTATGAAATTAAAAATACTTGGGAAACCGATAAATAAAAATACAATTAAAAGTATTTTTCTTTTTGCCAATAGAATAATAAATAAAATTGTGACCAAAGCTACTAATGTAGTGTTTTCTAGAGTAAATACAACTCTTACAAGCATTGCAAAAGTTGAAATTATCAAAAGAGTTTTAATTTTTCTATTTTGTTTTTTTGAAAAAATATATAAAAACGAACTAGACATAAAAATTGCTACAATTCCATAAGCCCAAATTTTAATTAAACCGGAAATTCCACCCTCATCACTTGATAATTCATATGATGCCCTTAAATTAGATTGAGTTCCGTTTTCAACGATCTTTAAATAATCAGCTATTGAAGTGCTATAAGTAGCTGAGTAAATAGTAGCACATATACCTATTAAAAGCAAGATATAAGAAATTACAAAATATCCCTTATCAATAGTAGAAATTTCAACATTTAAATATATGGGAGTCAGGTCCTTTATTTTATACGCAAAATAAAAGCCTAAAACAAAAAGTATAAATGATAAAAAAACAAATAATTTAGCTATTCTAATTACATCATAAGAGAATTTATATTGATAACTATCAATTTGAAAATAAAATAGTCCAAATATAAAAAGAATTATAATAAATACCATCTTGAAGATGATATTTATATTAAAATCATAATCTTTCATCTGAACCCGATTCTAACTTATTTAATATATTAGCTTTAAATCTTTTGTTTTTAACCATTAGCATCATGACAATATTTAAGAACTCAAACACTGGAAGTAAAAATATTGAATAACTGAAACGACCAAAAATGATACGATTTGTAAGTTTAGATCCAAAATGGTTTTTTGATCTAAAATATCGACCAAATTTACCTTTAAAACTATGTTCGTTAAACAATGAAAATCGGAATGATTTAACTAAACATTCCTCAACGACAGTATTTATCCTCATATGTTCATACATCATATTATGTACTCTAGTTCCATTCCAAATAACGCTAGAATCATACGAACGTTCCCAAAAAACAATTTGATTTTTAGATAAAAGAATACTACTGTATTTCAATAAATATAAGGATAGAAATACTTGTGGCATATAACCTCCAATATCATTGTAAATAAGTCTTAAGGAGTCTTCTATAGAGTCTGCATTGAAAACCCAAGTTGACATAAATATATAGTTACTTAGAAAATAACTATCCTTAATGTATTCACTTAATTGCTTTTGATTTGAAATTATGATATTATTTTTTTGCTTATTATAAATAGGACTATCATATTTAATTGCTTTTATTGAATTTGAACAATTATCTATATCATTTATTATCGTTTGAAGCGAAGTTCCTAAAATACTATCATCATCAGATAAAAGCCACACCCACTTAGTATTTATATATTCAAAACCACGAAGAATATTTGCACCACCCCCTATATTAAATTTATTCTTAATATATTTTATAGACGGATTTAATTTATGTATCTTATAACTTATTGTTGAATCTGGATCGTTATCAATAACAACAATATCTATTAAGCTATATTCCATTTGAGACATTATTCTTTCTAGTTGAATGAATAATTCTTTTTCTCTTTTATAAGTGGGAATTAATATACTTAGTTTATTCATGTTTCTTCTCGATGAAATTTTTAGACATTATATAACCTACAATTATTGCGGTTATTTCTAAAATATAATAATTTAACTTTTTGGGCATTATTAGCACAAAAACTGGAATTGAACAAATTAATAAAAAAAGTCGACTTAAAATTTTTTTATTTAAGCTATGTTTCCTACAAATATATGCAAATCCTGTTCGATAGAAGAACACTCGATTGAAAGCTGCTTTAGATTGGTAATTAACAGTTTTATTTGGGTGATACACTACTAATAAAGGAGAGTAATAGATTGGCACACTGTCAATCAACATTCTGTAAACGACATCATAACCTTCTTCTGCTCCAAAAAAACACCCTGCTCCAAGGTTTTCGTCGAAAGGATATTTCAAAATAATATCTCTCTTAATAAACATGGCAGATTCAATAAATTTGCCTTCAAATTTTTTAACATCTAAATAGCTCTCTTCATTTGAAAAGTTTATGACTGTATTATTGCCGTCCTTATCTGTCACCCTACCAAATAATACATCTAAATTAGAATTCTCAAAAAATGAAGATGCTATATTAAGCGTATTATCGAAAAGCTCAGCATCATCATCTACAAAAAAAATTATTCTATAGCTTGCATTCAGAGCTCCATAGTTTTTTGCTTTTGACAAGCCTCTGAATTCGACATTGTAGATTTTAATATTATTTAAAATTTTATTATCCGCAATTGAGAAATTATTTATCAAAATAGGATCACCCTGATTAATTATAAGGATCTCAAAATTATCAATAGGTTGTGTAAAAGTAACAGAATTTAAAAAATTATTTAGAAGTTCAATATTACCTAGTGTTGGTACAATTATAGAAATGTCCATAATTAATATATATATTATGTTAAATAGATTGATATAATGTCCTTTTTCTTTTATATTGCCAAATAGAAATTAACAAATTAGGGAAAATCATTACTAAAGAATAACCATACATTAGTCCGTCAAACTTAAATAAATAATTACCTAAATATATTGCACCCAAGGATGAAAGACCAATAAATAACGAGATTATCATGAAAGGTTCTTTTTTAAAGGATCTCAAATATGTGGCAAGATAATAAACTATTTGATTAAAAAGAATTGTAACACTAAACAATAATATTTGTTTGGAAACCAACAATTTATTCATAAAAGCCACATTATAATGTCTTAGGACTATTGTTGATAATACAAACAACATTAAAAGTAAAAACAATAAACTGATACCTTGTGTAAATGTTTTTTTAAACAAATCATCTAAATTAAGAAAATCTTTTTTTGCAATAAGTTTTGCAAATGTAGGTATCTTTGTATTAATTATACTAGTAGAAACAATTGCGATTGAACTAATTATAGAAAAAGTCAAACCCACTTTTCCTGCTAAAACGGCACCATATTTTACAAAAATAATTGGGATTAAAGCTTGAGAAATAAAATATCCACCTATCCATGTAATTGAAGTTTTCAATTGCAGTGGAAAAATTTCTTTTTTATAATCAATTCTGACTGTTACTTTATTTTTATAAATACAAATAATTCTCTTTATTATACCTGAATTGAATATGAAAATTAAAGCAAATATTATTGAAATAAACTGCGCTGAAGGATATGCATATAATTTAAAATTAATTAAAAGAAAGATCGGAATTAAAATATATTGAATGGTGTATTGCTTTAATTTAAGTTGAGCTGAATTTAATACCATACCTAATCCCTCAGTTATAGCTATAATTGGTGACAATATCAAAGATAAGGCTGTTGATAAAGACATAATAATCCATGGGCTAGTCCAATTTATATTATTGGTTTCTTTTTTCTCTAGAAAAAGGAAACCAATAATTATTAAAGCAACAAAAAGAAATATGGATGCTATCATGAACCATTTTGCACAAAATCTCAATAAAGAAGATAATCTTGAAATTGAATTTGGATTACCAGTGTATTTATTGTTCTCCCAAGAGATATCAGCTGTTTCATGAGCTACAAATTGAGTTATAATCGTATTGAATCCAAGTTCAAAAAAAATTTGAATAGAAGCAAAACTTATGAATGTAAAATAGTAGCCTTGTTCAACAGGAGTTAAATATAATGGGATTAGAAACAATATTAACACCCCCCCGATAGCTTGTATTAACCTTGCGAAAATATTAAAAAATACGGCATCGTCAATACCAATAGCATTCCTTAAGTGATTAATTGAAAATGTCTTCATTTTAAATCGGTTTTCAAAATAATATTTCTTAGAAAACAAGTTTATTTAAAGTTCTCATATAGTTTTGACTTCCTCCAAGGTAGCTAAATACATCTTCAATTGCAATTCGTTTTACTAATGGGAAATTCTCAATTTTCTTTTCATATTTTAAATCGGATAATACTTCAATTATCGCGGAACCAAAACCCGCACTTTTTTGATGTTCTTCTAAAGTAATAATTTGGCTGTATTTTTCTGTCAACGCAATTAATGATTGTTGGTTCAATGGTTTTATTATAGGGCAACTAAATAAATCATATTGTTTTTCTTTGTTGTCATTTAAAAAATTGAAGGCGTAATTTAAAATACTTCCAGTCGTAATTACAACCGTATCTGAATTGGGTCTTATTATTACCGGAACTAATTCAGTGATTGATATATCCTGATTTGGTTGATGAATGGAGGCTTCGCCGGCTTTCCCGAGTCTTAAATAACTGGGACCTGGATTGTGAACTACATATTCCGTCACTAATTGAGCTTCTAAGGGATCTCCCGGGGAAAACACACGCATATTGGGTAAAGACCTCATCATACCAATATCTTCAGTTGCATGATGTGAAACTCCCAATGAACCATATGCATATCCGGCACCTACCGAAACAATGTTTACATTTAGATTGTGATAGCAAACATCATATCTGATTTGTTCCATAGCCCTTAAGGTTGGAAAGTTACCAATTGAATATGTAAAAACATTGAACCCTTCCTTAGCTAAACCTGCAGCAAGTCCTGTCATATTTTGTTCAGATATACCAGCATTCAAAAACCGATTTGGAAATTCAGCTGCAAATGGTTCAACAACCGAATAACCTAAATCACCGACAACAAGAAAAATGGTATCATCTTTTCGAGCAAGTTCTATCAATTTTGTTATAAAAGCAGTTCTCATATTAACATGTTTAATTGATTCATACCTTCATTGAATTCTTTTTCCGATGGTGATTTATAGTGCCAAAGAAGTTTATTTTCCATAAAATCAATTCCTTTACCTTTTATTGTATGTGCAATAACTACTTTTGGCTTATTGTTAATTTGCATAGATTTAAATGTTTCATAAATTTGGTCATGATTATGACCATCAATTTCAAAGACTTCCCAATTGAAAGCTTCAAATTTTCGAGATAATGACTCAAGGTTTATTACCTGTTCAACAGTTCCAAGACTCTGAATTTTATTGTAGTCAACAATTAAAATTAAATTATCGAGTTTATGTTGAGGTGAAAATAAAATTGCTTCCCAATTAGAACCTTCATCAAGCTCACCATCACTTACCAATACAAATGTTCGATAATCTTTATTTTTTCTTTTTGCTGCTAATGCTAATCCACATCCAAAAGGTAATGCGTGCCCTAGACTTCCAGTCGACAGCTCTACTCCAGGTATTTTACTACTCGTATGCGATAATAAGAGAGTACCATCAGTACCATACTCAGTCAAAAGTTCAAATGGGAAAAAATCAGATAAAGCAAGAGTCGCATATAGACTTGTACACGCATGTCCTTTGCTCAAAAGAAATCGATCTCTTTGTTCCCAATCTGGATTCCGTGGATCAATCTTTAATATATCAGAATATAAAACTGCTAATAGATCAGCCATTGATAAAGCCCCACCAATGTGTGAGGCTTTGGCTTTGTAAACCATCTCTAAGGTCAGTTTTCGGATATTTCTAGATAAAGCAACTGAATTCTCGGTTGAAGTCATATTCTATGCGTTTAAAATATCTTTAATATTTCTACATATGTAGTCAATTTCTTCTTCTGTCCTTTCGTGTCCACTCGGCAAATTAATACCATTATTGGCAATATTCTTGGATACAGGATTATCATAATTCTTAAACATCCTAAATGAACTCATCTGAGGAAAGAGAGGACGACTATCAATATTTCTTTCTCTCAATTTTGACATCAGTTCATCTCGAGTAATACCAAAATCTTTATTTAAAATTATTGAACTCATCCAATAAATTGATTTTTCAGATTCTGTATTCACTTTGTTCAAAGTAAGTCCGTCAATACTCTTTAATCCTTCAAAATACCATTGGAACAATTGTTCTTTTCTTGATATTAATTCATTTGCTCTTTCTAATTGAGCTAATCCTAGTGCAGCCTGTATATTTGACATTTTATATTTAAAGCCTATGTCACTTATTTCAAAACCAGTTGAAGACCGACCGTGTTCAGCATAATGTTTTACTATTTCGAAAAGTTCGGTATTATTTGTAACCAGCATACCACCTTCACCAGTTGACATCAATTTTGCACCTTGAAAGCTAAAGCACCCAATATCACCAAAACTACCAGTACGTTTTCCATTTAATTCAGCACCAATGGACGGAGCTGCATCTTCAACGACTTTTAAGTGGTGTTTCTTTGCTATCCAAAGTACTTCCACCATATCAGCTGGCTGTCCATAAAGATGAACAGGAATAATGGCTTTTGTTTTTTTTGTAATTCTCTTTTCAATACTTTTTGGATCTATACACCAAGAGTCTGGTAGAACATCAGCAAAGACAGGTTCTGCACCAACATATCTAACAACACTTGCAGTTGCTATCCATGAAATATCCGGAACAATTACTTCATCTCCTTCACCAATTCCTAAGGCCACCAATGCTAAATGGAGTGCTCCAGTACATGATGAAGTAGTTAATGCGTGTTTTACTCCAATGTATTCGGCAAAGGATTTTTCAAACTTCTTAATATAATCACCCCAATGATCGTTCCAACCATTGCGAACGGCATCATTTACATAATCAATTTCTTTTTCTGTGATTGAAGGTCCCGCTGTCAAAATCATTTTTCTTTCCATTTTATATTCTATTTAATATTATGATTAAATTATGTGTTCAATATATTTCATATAAGTAAAGAATCTATCTGGCTTTTCATTTTCAATATTTTTTGTTTCTATCCATTTCATTTCATCTTGGTCGATTACTTTATAGAGAGGAATATCATATTGCTTTTCAAAATTATTTTTCTCATAAAAATTTACTGCACGAATGTTATCTGCAAGTACTCGTAGATATATGTTATCAAGGTTCAGCAAATTCTTACCCCACATAATAATAGATTTCATTGCATGTGTCATTATTCCTTCATTAGACAACTTAACCCCTCTAACAACATTATCTATTTCGCAACATTTATTTTCAAAATTAAAACTTGAAAAACCCAGATGTCCAAGTGGCTCTCCCTTTAACGAAAGCACAACAAATAGGATACGATCTTCTCTATTTAGTAGTATTTTATCGAGCCAGAATTCTGTTCTTTTTTCTGTAATTTCAAAAATAGTTGCAAAACCAACAGGATTCTCACTTCTCCATTGGCTAAACAATGAAATATATTCCGGATTTGTCAACTTATATTGAAATGTAACTGGTTTGAGAAATCCAATTAAGTCGACTTTATTATAAATTGGAATTTGCTTTAACTCATCAGTCTTATCTTTACATTTGTAACTATTGAAAGTTTCAATAATTGTTACTTTAAAGTCGTTCATAATATTTATTTTATGATTTGATTATTTTATTTTTTTCAACTTTGAAGTATTCGTCAATTTGCTGATAGCAAACATCCTGAATTTCATCTCCATTAATGAATGCTTTATTCCAATTCACAATCATTTGAAGTGTTACATCTATACTCCAACGAGGATACCAACCAAGCAAAGCTTTCGCTTTTGAGCAGTCCAATTTTAAGTAATTTGCTTCATGCGGTTGTGGTGTAGAGTCGATTTCATATTCCGAGTTAACACTCCAAAGCTCACATATTTTTTTTGTAATCCATTCTACGTTTTGTGCATCGCACTCTTCTGGACCAAAATTCCAACCTTCTGCAAAAGCAGCTCCTTCATTATAAAGTTTTTCACACAAAGTAAGGTATCCTGATAATGGTTCGAGTACATGTTGCCAGGGACGAATAGCATAAGGACTTCTAATTTTTACTTTTTCACCACATATAATAGCACGAATAAAATCAGGTATAAGTCGGTCTTCTGCCCAATCGCCACCGCCTATTACATTACCTGCGCGTGCAGAAGCCAATCCAACACCATGTTTTTCATATTGGCTTGGGTTAAAAAAAGAACTCCTAAAAGATGAAGTTACCAATTCGGAACAACCTTTGCTATTGGAATAAGGATCATACCCACCCATTGGCTCATTTTCTCGGTATCCCCAATGCCATTCCTTGTTTTCATAGCATTTATCTGTAGTTACATTGAGAATTGCCTTTACACTGCTCACCTCTCTAGCAGCATCTAGTAAATTCACGGTACCCATAACGTTGATTTGATATGTTTCGCGCGGGTTTTTATATGACTCTCTGACAAGTGGTTGAGCCGCCAAATGAATAATTATTTCAGGTTGAACATCTTTGATTATTTTAAGAATAGAATCATAATCCCTAACATCTCCAACTGTTGAAGTAATAAGTTCTCCTATTTTAGCTTCTACAAATAAGCTAGGATTTGTAGGTGGTTCAAGTGCATAACCATATACATCTGCACCTAATTTATAAAGCAAAAGACACAGCCATGACCCTTTAAAACCTGTATGACCAGTTATTAGAACCTTACGATTCTTATAGAAACCATTAAATAAATCAGTTCTCATTAATTAGCACAATTAAAATTTATTGAATTTATCAATTCGAATATATATATTCACCACCTAATCCATGGGGCTTTATTTTTTTCAATTAACTCTTCCAATTGTCCCTTGTCACGTTGCGTATCCATTGGTTTCCAAAAACCTTCATGTTTATAGGTGTAAAGTTGATCTGCTTTAGCTAAACTTTCAAGAGGTTCACGTTCAAATATTATTTTTTCGCCTTCGGGGATATAATCAAATACTTCGGGTTGACATACAAAAAAACCAGCATTAATCCATGCTCCATCACCTTTGGGTTTTTCCTGAAAAGAAAGTACTTTTTGGACATCATCTACAACTAAAGAACCATAACGTCCTTCAGGTTGCACTGAAGTCATAGTAATAGCCTTTCCATGACTTTTATGATATGTAATTAATTCATTAATATCTACATCTGAAACTCCATCACCGTAAGTCAATAGAAACGGTTCGTTACCAACATAGTCTTTTACTTTTTTTATACGACCTCCAGTCATTGTATCCAAACCAGTATCTACTAGGGTTACCTTCCACGGTTCCGCATGATTTACATGGTGTATAATCTCATTTTTTTCCATATCAATAGTCATATCAGACATATGACTATAGTAATTGGAAAAATACTCTTTTATCATATACCCTTTATAACCACAAAGAATAATAAATTCATTAAAGCCATAAGAAGAATATATTTTCATAATATGCCATAAAATAGGTTTTCCACCTATCTCCACCATTGGCTTTGGTTTTAAAGAAGTTTCTTCAGATAATCTGGATCCTAGTCCACCTGCTAATATTAATACTTTCATAGTAAAAATAAATTAAAAATAAAAATTTCAAAAATTACTCCCAATCATCAGTTAGAACCATATTTTCAGGAATTCCTTTACCGATTAAAGATTGTTTAAATATTTTAATCATAGCCGGTGGACCCGAGATGAAATAGCTTGGATTAGTCCCGTTTTCAGCCTCAATTTTGTTTATATCCAGAATACCATCTTTATCCTGATATACTAAATGGATTTCAAGTCCAGAATTTATCTTTTGGGCTATTTCAAGTTCTGACCTATAAAGATTCATACCTTCATCTCTAAATCCTGCAAATAAAATTGGTTTTGTATACGTTGCAAAAGACGTATCGGTAAATAGAGATAAATAAGGTGTAATGCCTGTGCCTCCTGCAATAAATACTGTATTCACTTTGTTATGTTCTTGTGTGAACAAATCACCATAAGGTAATTTCAAAGTTACTTCACTGCCGGATTCCAATTCCAGTTCCATGCGTTTAGTAAATTGTCCTTTTGCAGCATAAGTAATCCGGATATGTTTTTCATCTGGTGAAGTTTGCATACTAAAACAACGTGAATCAGGCCATTGTGTCGACGGGTCATATTCATCTATTGCAAAGTGTAGGAATTGTCCAGCATCATATTTGAATGGTTTACCCATTGATTCCAGTTCGAGGGTATAAACTCCTTCAATTGAATTTTGAATTGATTTGACTATTGCAGGATATTTCTTGACTATGGCCATTTCTATTTTTGTTTTGTTACAAACTCTTCTAACACACTTTCCACATAATCAAACATCTCCTTTGTTAATCCGGGATAAGTACCTAAAAAGAAAGTGTTATTCATTATATAGTCTGTATTTTCAAGATGGTCCACCATCCTCCAGTTTTTATTTACAAAAGCGGGTTGTTTCGCCATATTTCCAGCAAATAGATTTCGTGTTTCTATTAATTTTTCATTTAGAAAGCGGGTAATTTCATCTCTTGTAAATGATGCATCATCTTTAATCGTAACAATAAATGCAAACCAGGCAGGGTCTGAACCTTCAGTAGCTTCAGGCAGAACAAAGTATTGAGGATATTTGGAAAAAATGCGAGTCCACTCCTTGAAATGTGCTTTACGTTTCTCGCAAAACTCAGGAAGCTTGTCCATCTGTGCAGCCCCAATAGCCGCCTGTATATCTGTCATTTTTAAGTTATATCCTATTTCAGAATAAACATATTTATGATCATACCCAAATGGTAAGTTACCAAACTGTTGAGAAAAACGTTTACCACAGGTATTGTTTTCACCTCCCATGCAATAACAGTCACGACCCCAATCGCGGAAAGCTCGAACTAATTGAGCTAGTTTAGGATCATTGGTACAAATTGCACCGCCTTCGCCTGTTGTAATATGGTGAGCAGGATAAAAAGAGATGGTCGACAAATGTCCAAAAGTACCAGTCTTCTTACCTTTATAGGCACTGCCAAATGCATCGCAATTGTCTTCAATCACCCACAAATCGAACTCATTAGCCAATTCCATTACCGCATCAATATTGAAAGGATTTCCAAGAGTATGGGCAATAAAAATACAACGGGTCTTTGGAGAAATGGCCTTGCGCATCATTTCTATATTAATGTTGTAAGTTGGAAAATCAACATCTACAAATACAGGGACCAATCCATATTGAATAATTGGAGTAACGGTGGCTGGAAAACCGGCAGCTACTGAGATAACTTCATCACCGGGCTTCAATCTTTTGTCTCCCAGTTTCTCGGAAGTAAGAGCAGAGAAAGCCAACAGATTAGCTGAAGAACCTGAATTTGTAAGCAAAACATGCTCAATATTCAAAAATTCAGCTATTTTTTCTGCAAATTCCTCAGAAAATCGACCTTCTGTAAGCCAAAAATCCAGGGAAGCTTCTACAGAGTTTACTATTTCTTTTTCATTAAATACCCTGCCTGCATAATTTACTTTCGTTTTACCTGGAATAAATTTAGTTTTCACAAATCTGGCTTGATGATACTCTATGGTTTTTGCAATAATTTCTTGTCGTAGTAATTTAAAATCAGTCATATATAATATAATAATAAATGTTTATGTTTTATACTTTAGTTTTCCAAATCTTTACTTGCTTCTTCCAACTCTATTCTCAGTCTCTCCAATTCTTGCAGTAGTTTTCTAGGTAGGTTATATATTCTGGCGTTGCTTTAGAATACTTAGCAGTACTTTTATATACTGATTCTAGTTAGTCTCAGCATTGAACTCAAATTTATTAATGCTGATTTGCTATATATTCCTTATTTCTAATTAGAGATTTAATACATCTTCAACATTCAGCATTTAAAGCTCACTATTACTGATTGATTAAGCCATCCCTTTCGTACAACTCTTGTTCATAGTTAGTGCTTTGAATATATTATTTCCTAAGAGTTCGTGCCCCCTTGCATTCAAATGGTATCGATCAAAAAACATTTCCTCATGAATTGGAAAATTCTCGAAAGAATCAAAAAAGATCACATTAGGTAAATTAAAAAGGGATTTATAATAATATCCGGCTCTCTTTCTAGTGATATTTGAAGGAGCATAATTAGAGGGAAATGGTGAAATAATCACAAACGTTTTGTTAGCATTTTCTTTTATAATATCCTTAAATTTATAAAGGTATCCTCTATTTTTCATCTTTTCACATACCCAAATAAAGTTTATGAGCACAAATTTTAGAACTGAAACGAAAAAAAAACACAGGCTATTTTTTCTCCAGTCAAAAGTATCATTTTTTACATAACTTACTTTCAATGTATTAGTTGATGTATTTTTAGTTCTATTTAGGAATAATGAAAGATGCATTAAAGATGCATTAAACTCGTTATTTCCCACTTGCAACAAAATCAAATTTGAATGATAATTTTCCAATACAAACCTTAATCTATCTGCATGTTGTAGCTGAAAACTTGACTTTTTAAAAACACTTTTAAGGTTTAAGGTTCTCTCCACAATATCAACAAAAGAAGGACTTCCCTTAGCTCCAAAACCTGCTACATGACATCCACCAATTATAATAAAATTTTGTTCGTTATCTTCGTTTTGATTCATATCAAACTCTATATTATTTATCTTCCTTTAGAATTGTCTCCTTTACCACATTCTGCAAGATGCCAGTCAGCAAATTGGCAATTGTTTATCCGGTTTTATTATCATAAATGTTTAGAGCTCTCACTTAAGTCTTTAGAACATCTTGCCAAACGTTTAGAATGTCCTGCAATATATTTAGAACTCTCTGCTACATCTTTAGAATATCTTGCTAAGTCTTTTGAATTCTTTGCCATGTCTTTAGAATGTTCTGCTATATCTTTAGACCATTCTGCCGATGCTTTAGAACTCTCTGCTATATCTTTAGAATCCTCTGCTATACCTTTAGAAGGCTCTGCTAAGTCTTTAGAAGAAAACTACTGAATGAAAAAAAGTCTTTCTACTCCCCTTTTTCATATTCTATTTATTTGTTAGTAGTCGTTGCTGCAGTTTCTACAGTTTTTTGTGCTGTTTTCACTGCACTTTTAGCTATCTGCCGGACTTTCTTGAGTAATTCGGTAAAAGTATAATCCGCCAACTTGGCCGGATCAGTTGCCTTATACAGAATTTTACCTACCGAGAGTATTTCGCCAATTTGTTCGTACAACTCGTTCAGCAGCGATACATTATTTTGAACAATGCTTCTACGATTGCTGGTAATTTCGATTTGTTGTTGTTTATCAGCCGCCAGAGAATTGAAAGCAGCCGTCAAAACATCAATCAGCTCGTCAGTCAAACCTTGTTCAGCCAACGGAGCTTTATAAGTTTGAATGTTTGCCAACACAATATGCAAATTCGCTATAACACCTTCCACATCATGATTTACAATGCTTTTACGCAAAGCCGCAAAACCAAAAGAAGCGGGTGTAATGTTCAAATTAGCTTTAGCAAGGTTTAAATAACCAGTGACACGATTAATAGGATCAATAAGAGTATTCATCGTGTTAGAGTACCTTTCGGTAATGATCTTCTTTGCCAGTGTCTCAGATAGAGGTTCCAGCACATCAGTAACAACAGTAATTTTGTTTTCGTAGTCAGTTACATAAGCATTAGTGAATTTTGGCGAGTATGCAGTAAAGTCTGCAAGATCGCGTTTCAAAGCAAATGCAACAGCTTTAGAAACAACAGGCAATTCTTCATCTTTACAGTTGAAGAGTCGAGTGTTCATCATATTCATTTAATTTTGTTTAAAATGTTTATTGATGAATATGAAATCAAGGAATAGAAAGAGCATATTGAAATTGTGAATTAAAAATTATAAAAATATAACACAAAAACCAGCAACACAAACTATTATCTATCTTAATCTACCGTACAGACAATGCATGCATTGTCATCTTACTTTTTACTACTTACTTCTTTATACCGACTTCTTACTTCTTACTAATTTATACCGACTACTTACTTCTCGCTACTTACTACTTACTACTTACTTCTTACCATTAATCATCACCAAATCATCACATTATCACATTATCATTCTTCCATCGCTTTCTTCAAAAACATAGCTCCCAGCAAATAGAACACAATCAAAAATCCACCCAACACTCCACCAGTTGCCATGGCTTTTCCTTTTCCCAGTCGTTCTTTATCCAACGGAAAGCGCGGTGTATCGATAATCTGTACGATAGGAGTTTCCCTAGCCATATCAAGCTTTAGCGTTTCCAGATTTTTAAGCACTTCGGTATATACCGTAGCGTAGAGTTGTGCATTATTATCCTGTTTAAGTTTGGGAACCGCAGCAAAAGCCAATGCCTGATTAATATTCACTTGTGAATAACCTGCACTGCGATACAGCGATGATTCGTACAACCGACGAATAGAATCTGCCTTGGCTTGCATCATATTGACATTGGCACGACTTTGAGCAGTCTTGGTTTCTTTGTAAAACCGGTATGTTTCTTCCATCAGTTTTTCTTCAAACAGTTTAGAGAAAACCTCATCTTTACTCGTAAAGTTGACATTGACAAAACTCAGCTTTTTATCTTTACGTGCTATGGTTAGTGCATTGGATTTTATAATCTTGTCATAAATACTGTTCAGCACGCTATCCTGTGCACGGGTAAAGATTTCCCTTTTTTGACCAATGGGGTAAGCGAGTGTTTGAAGTTCTTTATTATTTACGTTTTTCAGCCAGTCTTTACGCATGTCATTAAACTGAATATATACTTCCACCAGATTTTGTTTCTTTCCCTGATAAACTACCGGCGTTAAGAGTGTTTGTTCAATGGTATGGGGCGATTGCATTATTTCCAGTAAATTATCACCGCTAAAAGCACCACTGCTACCACCGCCCAGCATACTGCTTAATCCGAAGGATGAAGCCAAATCTGCCAGTCCACCACCTCCGGCACTCTTTTCTACCAAAGCAAAAGAGAGTTTTGCGGTATATTTAGGAGGAGTAAGCAGTGAAGTTACCAGACCAATAGCAGCTCCTCCAAGTCCGAAAACCAGAATAATCAACCATTTGGTCAGTAAGTACTGCCACCATTCTTTCGCTTTTTGTAGTAATTCTTTCAGCGATATTTCGTCGCTATTTGCTGTATTTACTTTTTGATCTGTATTCATATGTATTTTTGAAGTGGTATCGTAATTTGTTTTTTAAGTATAAACGAATAGAGATACACTGATTTTTATGTTTTTAACCACTAATCACACTAATTTTCACAAATAGTAAATAATGGTTTTAGTGAGAATTGGTGCAATTTGTGATTCGTACTCTTTCTTTAATTGGATACGTAAGAATTGAAACATTCCACAGATGATTATTTAAATTTTTCAAACACTAATCACCCTGATTTTCACAAATAGTAAATAATGATTTTAGTGAGAATTGGTGCAATTTGTGGTTCGTACTCTTTCTTTAATTGTAAACGCAGAAATTTATAGTTAAAACATTTGACAAGTTTTATTTTAGTTTCTACAAGACAGATTGTAAAATTTCTATTGGGTAATAAACCGAATTCTATTGATTCAACTATTTCTTAACAACTGAATAAATAAGTACCATAGCAGAGGTTACAGAAGTTAAAATACCTACCGTTTCACCCGCTGTCAATGGATTTTTTACTTCGGTTGGCTTTTCGGGAACGATAATACGTGCTCCCGGCTGTAATTTAGGGTAAAACTTTATTCCCAGGAAACGAGTGGTACTCCGCGCTGTACCGTTAGCATATAACACAAATACTTTCTTTTTCTGTGCTTGTTCTGTATATCCACCCGCACGATGTATATACTTCTTTAAACTCATTCCAGGTTGATAACCTACATAGGTAGGAAATAATACTTCGCCCATCACCCGTACAGTTTGCAGTTCGCGTGGCACAAAGATATCGTCACCATCTTCCAGAAAGAAATCATCTTTTCCACCCGGGTGTTTCAGAATTTCTACCAAATTAATGCCCACAATACCCTGTGATTTAAAAACCTTGTCCACCGATTTTGATTTCGAAAAGGTGTTCTGAATAGAATCTAATCCATCGGCAGGTGCTGCGATACCTGCTGTTTTAAGCATAGTGGCATCCACCTTATTATCGTTTTTATTCTGATACAATTTCTTTGCATTTTCCTTGGTGATTTGGGTCAGCTTTTGTTGAACTCCGGTCTCTTTTTCTGTACGGATAAGGAAAGCTCCTGCCGGATAAGCATACTGTGTAAATCCACCGGCCCGTTTGATTACATCCGATATACGTTCCGATTTACTGGTAACGCTATATTCACCGGGTTGTAAAATTTCACCTTCCAGTTTAATAGTACGCGTTTCTTCGTACCCCGAGATCGTACGGACAATCACCTTATCTCCATTTTCGAGCAACATGTCGGCTCCACCTTTTTTGAAGTTCAGTTCCTTGTCCAGCGAAAACTTATACACAATGGTTTTGTCTGTTGTGTTCATTAAACGATCCGGATCTTTGATAATTCTGACCAACTCCACCGAATCGTTATTGGCCATTTCGGTAAATCCTTTTGCTTTAAATATCAGGTCTTTCAGGGTAATATTTTCAACAAATTTAAAAGTACCCGGCGCTTGTACAGCTCCCGAGATAGAAATGGATTTTTCTTCACGATAATCAAACAGACTGGTAATCATCACGGAATCGTCTTTTTGAAGCAATACATCCTCAGCAGCACCTTTAAGCACTTCTCCTAAATTGAATCCCAGTATTTCGGGTATTTGATTGGCTTGTTTTCGGTTGATAAACGCCATATTCATAAAGGCATCCTCTTTTAAGCCGTTTGCCTTTTCAATCAGTTTTTTTACAGTCATTCCCGCTTCCAGCGCATAGGTTCCAGGGCGATAAACCGAACCAGCGATATCCACACGGTTATCGAATATTTTAGAAGTTGTAGCCACATAACAGGAATCTCCAGATTGTAATTTGAATGTTGCTAATTGATTTTCAGGCACATCAACTACGGTTTTTCCATTGTTTTTCAAACGTATAGTAGTAATAACCGATTTATTGGCATTATCACTGTAGCCACCGGCAAACCGAACCAATTGTTGAAGGGTTTCTCCCGGCAATGTTTCAAACAAACCTTCACGTTTAATAGCACCCGAGATACTTACCCGGGCTTTGTAAGGGTCAATCTTGATAACATCCTCGTCCTGTAGTGCTATATTATTTGTCAAAGCTCCATCCAACAAGAAACCGTACACATCCACATTGGCCACTACTTTACCTCGTCTCACGACCTTAATATCGCGCATAGTACCAATGGAATCGGGGCCACCACAAGCATAGAGTGCATTAAAAGCGGTTGCAAGAGACGGAAGCGTATATGTACCCGGACGGGTAGCTTCACCTACTACCGTAACACGAATGCTACGAATACTTCCCAGACTTACATTAATCTGAGCCCCGGGATAAATACCGGCAAGTCTACTTTTGATAGTACGGGTAACATTTTCGACAGTCTGACCGCTTACTTTTATGGGGCTAGCGTTGGGTACGCGTATATATCCTTCAGGTGTAACTTTCGGCTTAAAGTTCGCTTCGTACATGCCGGAAACATCTATAATCAACTCATCATACGTACCGAGAATGTAATTCGGAGGAGTTGGGATATTCAGCTTGGGCTCAAAAGTCAGATTTTGTTTGCTGAATAAATAAGAACCGAAAATACCGCCTGAAAATGGTTTAGATTTACCATTTTTTTCATTTTGGTTCGCAAAATTACTCTCATTTGTTTTGCTTTTTGCTTTCTTCTGTGTATCCTGAGACTGGTCGGTATCTTCCTCTCCATTATTCACATTTCTATCAACTACTTCATTTTGCTGTGTATTGGTAACAGCTCCGGCATTTCCACCTTTATATTTTTTATAGGCTGCCAATTGCTCAGGGCTCAATTTACTCAAATCAATGTTTTGAGCCATCAAACAAGCTGTCATTAAAGAGAATAGAAAGACAAATTTAATTTTCCTCATAGGTATATTATTGAAAATAGTTTACAATTTTAAGGGCTGCTCTAAAAAATGTACCTCTATTTAGCACAAAGAGGTTCGTCACTCCCACCCTGGAAATAACGAATTATTTTTTTAAACCCTGAAATATTTCTTACTTATAACCTGATGTAGCCAACAACATAAACGTTGCACTTACGTCCGGCATAAGATCATTTTAATTATATGATATCAATCTAAAACATTAACCAGCTACACAACTTTTTCGATAAATGATACCGGTACTGTAGTAATAGCCGAACCAAAACGTTCCAGTCTGATCAACACTTTATGTTTTCCTTTTACTTCAATCAACTCACCCATCATCCCTTTTAATGGCCCTTTGGTGATAGTCACAGACTCTCCACGGGCAAAATCCTCTACACTGAACTCTATCGGTTCATCAGCACCTTCCACCATCAACCGAAGATTCTCTATCTGACAATCGGGTATTGCAACCGGTTGTCCTCCTTCCCTGACAAAGGCTATAGCTCCATAAATTTTTGTTACCTTTTCAAAATCCTTACCATGAATATGTACAAAAATATATCCGTTTACAACAGGGATTAGCACTTCTTTAATTCTGTCGCTCCAACGGCGTTTTATCTTTTGTAGTGCTAAATAGTGCTCTATTCCCACATCCGAAAAACGTTCACTTACTTTTTTCTCTGCCCGTGGTGCAGTATAAACTGCATACCAACTTAGTTTCTCGGATTGTATGTCGTGTTGTTCTTTCAACTTTAATATATTTCAATTACACTAAATACTTTCTAAGTAGTTACAAGTGAATAGTTACGAGTTACAAGTCTATTTATATATTTATTCAACTTTACGACCAACTTTCAGCTTCTTACCACTACCTGATTATAGTTTATTAATAATTCTGAAACAAAAGCTGCTTACTGCTTACCGCTTACTCCTTACCGCTTACCGCTTACTGTTCACTGTCTAAAGTCTTCCATCCACCCATCGCCTGTCAATTACAGCTTTCGCATCAAAAACGACAGAACCGGCCTTATAGTACTTCTCAAAATCTATTATTTTAAATTCATCATGCGCTACTGCCAGTAAAACAGCATCATATTTCTTTTTATCATCCACCTTATCTATAATATCCACACCGTATTCCTGCTTCACTTCCTCTACCGAAGCCCACGGATCATAGATATCCACATTTAAACCAAATTCGCACAATTCCCTGTAGATATCCACCACCTTGGTATTTCGTATGTCCGGACAATTTTCTTTAAAAGTCACACCCAGCATCAGTACATTGGAACCTTTTATGGCATGTATCTTCTGTATCATCAATTTCAACAGCTTATTGGCAATAAAAGGCGCAATACTGTTGTTTACGTGCCGGCCTGAGAGTATTACCTGAGGCACATAACCCAATGATTCCGCCTTACTGGCCAGATAATATGGATCAACACTAATGCAATGACCTCCAACCAAACCCGGACGGTACTTTAAAAAATTCCATTTCGTTCCGGCAGCATCAATCACATCGTTGGTATCAATGCCTACTTTATCGAAAATAAGGGCTAATTCATTGACGAATGAGATATTCACATCACGCTGAGCATTTTCAATAATTTTCGATGCTTCGGCTACTTTTATACTGGGAGCTTTATGAGTTCCTGCTGTTATAATAGAGGAGTATAGGTTATCTACCTGATCGGCAATAACAGGAGTTGAGCCCGAAGTAACTTTTTTAATTTTGGTGAGGGTATTGACTTTATCACCGGGATTAATCCGTTCAGGACTATAACCAGCGTAAAAATCTTTATTAAATATAAGCCCTGAAACACGTTCAATTACAGGAATGCAATCTTCTTCCGTGCAACCGGGATATGTGGTTGACTCGTAAATTACAATGGCGTCATTGCTTATGACACGCCCGAGCATTTCCGAAGCTTTTATAAGCGGCTTCAGATCAGGCATATTAAATTTATTAATTGGTGTTGGTACTGTTACAATGAAGGTATTATACTCTTTCAGGTCGGCTTCATTGCTTGAAAATGACAAGCCAAGATTAGGATTTGAGCTACGAAGAGTTGTAGCCTCAAGCAAACCATTCAGGTCGGCCTCCAAGGTGTGATCAACACCTTGCTGTAATTCACCAACCCTGTTTTTATCTATATCGTATCCAAGTACTTTATACTTTTTGCCGAATTCAATAGAAAGTGGTAAGCCCACATAACCCAGTCCGACAACAGCAATTCTAAATTCTTTCATCAATAACAATTAATTTACACAATTAAATCATTACAACATCACGTTCTAAAATACCTATACCCTAAAACACTACCAATCAAACAATAAACTAATTTTCAAAATTAAGAGAAGCTCTTTTAAAAAGCGAATGCAAAGATACTAAAATTATTTTTCAAAACATATCATTTTATTCTATAAAATTTAGCAAATATACTTTATCTACCGCGGAAGAATTAATTTTGAAATAGTTATATCTAAATATATTTTTATTACTTTGCATTTCAATTAAACAACCCGTATATGACCGCTATTGAATTTTTCCCTGAAGTAGACGAAAATGGTAAAACCATTAGAAAGGTAACACGCACCGAATGCCATGCAGGGTCGTTTATTCTACATCCTGTTGTACACTTGCATGTCTTCAACTCTAAAGGCGAATTGTACCTGCAAAAGAGGGCTTTAAACAAAGATATTCAGCCCGGGAAATGGGACACATCGGTAGGCGGACATGTTGACTACGGCGAAGAAATAGAACAGGCTCTGCAACGGGAAGTACGGGAAGAGTTGGGTATTGTAGATTTTAATCCCGTATTTCTGACACGATATAAATTTGTCTCGCATCAAGAAGCTGAATTGGTTAACAGTTATTTCACTGTTTATGACGGACTCATTACACCAGACAAAGAAGAAATATCGGAAGGAAAATTTTGGACTGTCGAGACTATAGAAGCTCAGACTGGCAAGGAAATTTTCACACCTAATTTTGAGCAAGAGTGGAAAACAATTGTAAAAGAAAATCTGCCGGAAATTCTCAATCAAATAAAAAAGGGTTGATTATTTCTAACCAGCCCCTTATCTATATAATTCAAGACGTTATTCATTATCAACCGCCTCTAATTCAATCATCAACGAATCTTTCGGAATCCTAACTCCTACTTCAACATTGATTTTCTTCACCCGTGCAGTGAAAGGCATTTCAATACGATTCTGCATCTTCATAGCTTCCAAAATTAAAAGAGGAGCTCCTTCGTTTACAACATCGCCTTCTTTTACAAATACTTCAAGAATAGTTCCCGGAATGATAGACTGTATGTCATACGGACTAGGATTGATCCAGGGTTTTCTATTCTGATACTTTTTAGTAAGAAGTGTTTTGTATTTACGCGCAGTTACTGCAAAATCTACATATTCCTTTTTT
>Ga0302285_10000367_pt1 | contig 25166 bp, 15 predicted proteins | sample III_Fen_E2_2_FD_200455 | JGI IMG/M metagenome (GOLD analysis project Ga0302285, IMG submission 200455) | Peat permafrost microbial communities from Stordalen Mire near Abisko, Sweden - III_Fen_E2_2 | ecosystem: Environmental > Terrestrial > Soil > Wetlands > Permafrost | place: Sweden: Abisko... | reverse complement strand
CCCATCGTCCTTTACTGGGAGTTAATGGTGGTGAAACAATCCGGATAGGAACAAGCCAGGTTTGTACAAACAGTTCGGGCTCAGTTGTCGAAGGAAACTATTTTGAACGGTGCAACGGTGAAATAGAAATAATTTCGAATAAATCGTGTGACAATAAATACCTGAACAATACATTCTATGAATGCGAAGGCTGCTTAACCCTTCGCCACGGGAACAGGGCAACAGTCAGTGGAAACTGGTTTATAGGCAATGAAGTGACAGGTACCGGAGGTGTCAGGGTTATTAACCAGGATCATTTGATTTACAACAACTATTTTTATAAACTCCGGGGTGACAAATTTCTTTCCTCACTGGCTATCATGAACGGTATACCAAATACTCCGCCAAACGGGTATTTACAGGTTAAAAATATTGTTGCCACAAACAATACTTTTTATGATTGTGCCAACCCTTTGGCATTTTGCGTGGGCTTTGGTGAACGAAACAGAATAGCAAGGCCCGAAGGAGTAGTATTGGAAAATAATTTAATCTATTGTCCCAAGACGGCAGAACTAATTAAAACGTACGACAATGCTAATGGTATCCGGTTGGTGAACAACTTACTGATCGGCAGCAGGGGAGTTAGCAACGAAAAAGGAACTGTACCAGGGAAATCGGTTAAAGGAAAAGTATGGAATGTAGAAATGGCTTATACCAATTTAAAAGCAATAAAGTTACCGTATGTAACGTATGACATTTTAGGTCAACCACGTGGTGAAAGTGTTATTGGTGCCTTTCAGGCAAAAGATGAGCAACCATTGGTAGATTTGGCCACTTCGCTTAACTGCGGTCCTGAATGGTACAAACCATAATGCATCAAGGAGAAATTTACACAATTAAAAAATCAAATATATACTTATTAAATACGTAATTATTCATAATTGAATTTAGGGTTATTATTCATATTTTAAAAAGAAAAAATGAAAATAAAATTGCATTTATTGGTTATCGTTGCTTTAGTTGGCACTTCATTTCTATCTGCTAAGAGTTATAAAGTTTCAAATATTTCACAGTATAACGAGAAAGTAAAAATCGCAATACCAGGTGACAGTATTATTTTAGCAAATGGAGTCTGGAAAGACGCCGTAATTATCTTTAAGGGAAACGGGAAACCGGGTAAATACATTTCTCTGAAAGCAGAAACTGCCGGTAAAGTGTTTATCGAAGGAGAATCTTCCTTATCGATTTCAGGAAACTGGCTTCATGTATCGGGACTTGTATTTACGAAAGGGCATACTCCCGGTAGGACTGTCATACTTTTCAAGACAACTGAAAAAGAATATGCCTATAATTGTGTCGTATCTGATTGTGTCATTGATAATTTCAATCAACCAATCAGAGAAAATGAAGACAACTGGATTGCATTATGGGGGCAAAACAATACGGTGGAGTACTGTTATCTTGGCGGAAAAACGAATATTGGAACAACCCTGATTGTTTGTCCGAATGACTCAAACAGCATCCATAACAAACACTGGATTCACCGCAACTATTTCGGTCCACGTCCACGTTTAGGATCAAATGGCGGTGAATCTATGCGGCTGGGGACGAGCCTGGTTTGTACTTTAAGTTCAGAATCTATCGTTGAAGGAAATTATTTCGAACGATGCAACGGAGAAGTAGAAATCATCTCCAATAAATCGTGTGATAATAAATTTATAAATAATACCATTTTTGAATCTGAAGGCAGCCTGGTGCTTCGTCACGGTAACCGTGCCATAGTATGCGGAAACTGGTTTATCGGAAACGGGAAACCATTTACAGGAGGAGTACGGGTTATCAATGAAGGTCATCAGATCTACAACAATTTCTTTTATAAACTCCGGGGAGATGAATTCCGTGCACCATTAACCATTATGAATGGTATTCCTGATTCTGAACCAAGTGGTTATGCCCCGGTGAAGAATGTTATCATAGCCAATAACACGTACGTTGATTGTACTCTTCCATGGAACTTCTGCGTGGGAGTAAGTGAACGTAACCGGATAGTAACTCCACAAAACACACAAATAATCAACAACATTGTTTATTGTCCAACCGATAATGAATTGATAAAGAGTTATGACAAAACTGACGGTATTACCTTTGGCAACAACTTAATGATTGGTAAAACAGGAAATTCAACTGAAAAAGGAGCAATCACAGGAGAGATAATCAAATCACAAATTTCCGGTATAGAGATGGTTTATTCAACTTTACCCGCTCAAAAGGTTCCGTTTATCAATACCGATATTATGGGTCAGCGAAGAATAAAGCCGGTCATTGGAGCATTTCAGGACAAAGATGAAAAAGCTAAAACAGAAATAGCAAGTTCACGTAATTGCGGCCCTGTCTGGTACAAACCTGATACTACCCCTTCCAAAAAAGGAACAGAAAAAGGTAAAACCATTCACGTTGAAGCAGGAACTGACAAACTAAACGAAGCTGTTATGAATGCAAATAGCGGTGATGTTCTGATATTGGGTTCAGGTGAATATCTCCTCACCAGGAAAATAGTATTCACAAAAAGCTTAACCATTAAAGCGGCTCCGAGGCTGGAATCAAAGCCTGTAATAAAGATGAAAGGTTCAAATGGCGAAGACCCTTTATTCGAGCTAACTTCAAATGTTTATGTACGCATAAAAGGAATAAAGATTGATGGTGAAGGTGATAACAAACTGGTAAAATCACCTAAATATGCTTTTGCAACAGGTGAACATGCCTTGGGTTATTCTCTTTTTGTAGACAATTGCGATATTTTTGATTTTAGCGTAAAGGGTGGTTCTGTATTTAATAGCCTGTATTGTACATTTGCAGATTCCATTGTAGTTTCTAATTCTGTGATTCGTGATTCGTATTGCGGGATTAACCTGCACAAGGAAAAAGAAGATGGCAAGTACAATGCAGAAACAGTAATTTTAAATAACACTGTCTTTGCAAACTTATCGGATTATGCACTCGATTATTACCGTGGTGGTTTTGATGAATCAACTGTTGGCGGATCACTGTCCATTAATCATTGTGTATTTGATTCGGTTGGAAATGGAGCAAAAGAATCGATTCTTAACTTGTCGAGGATTATGTTTGTAAAAATAAACAATTCTGTTTTCTCAAATTCAACTGCCAAATCATCACTTCAGCTTTGGGGATTATATGATAAAATTACGAATTGCTGCCTGTACAACTGTGCTAAACCTGAATTTACCAAAGATGCGAAGTCAAAGAATCTGGTTTTTGACAATCCACTTTTTGATATTAAAAGTTATTCTCTTTCCGCAAACTCATCATTGAATGGGAAAGCTTCGGATGGTAAAAATATCGGGTTGAAAAAATAGGACATTCTTCATATTTAAAAATTAAAAATCAGCCAATGAATTATAATCTAAACGGGTATAAAACACTGATATTTTCAGTGCTCGGAATGTTTTGTTTATCAACATTTGCAGTATCGGAAAACAAAGAAGAGAATACTCAGCATCTGACTGCGGTCATTCAGATAAAGAATGAAATAATTAAGACAGAAAAAGAACGTGTGATTCGATTAGCTGATAGTTTTCTGATTGAGAAACCGATAACAGTAACAACCTATACCTGCCCAAGAAGTGCAGGTGGTATTCACGATTATTATTCCGAGGCAACCTATTGGTGGCCAGATCCTACAAATCCTGAAGGTCCGTACATTCGAAAAGATGGTATAAACAACCCGGACAATTTTGATTATCACAGGCAGGCAATCAGTCAGTTTTCATGGGTAACAGGCACTTTAACTTCAGCCTATTTACTGACCGGAAAAGCCATCTATGCTCAGACAGCTGTAAAACATCTGCAAGCATGGTTTGTTGATCAGGCTACACGTATGAATCCAAACATGCTCTATACTCAGGCAATAAAAGGTGTCAATACGGGACGGGGCATTGGAATTATCGATGCTATACCCTTTATTGAAGTTACCAAATCAATTCAAATACTGGAAGAATCACCCTATTTATCCCGGCAGGATAAACAAACCATTCATGACTGGTTCAGGACGTTTATGCTTTGGTTGAACACCCATAAATACGGTATCGACGAAATGAATGCCAAAAACAACCATGGAACCTGGTGGCATGCTCAGGTTGCTGCCTATGCTACCTTTGTTGGTGATAAAACAATTCTGGAAAAGTGCCGCACCCATTATGCCGATATTTTATTGCCTACCCAGATGGGAAAAGACGGCAGCTTCCCATTGGAAATTGAAAGAACCAAACCTTACTCCTACTCCCTTTTCAACCTGGATGGAATGGCTACGCTGGCTTGGATACTTAACAATAATGGATTAAAGGGCTGGAACTTTACATTACCTGATGGACGGAACATGCAAAAAGCGGTTGATTACATAAAACCGTATGTGATGGATAAAAGCAAATGGCCTTTCCCGAAAGATATATCTCATTGGGATGAGCAGCCTGGCCGTAGGCCATTTATGTTTTTTGCAGCACTACTTCAGCAACAGCCGGAATGGATATCCATATGGCAAAAATGCAGCGCCGACTTTCCCAGTGATGAGAGTAAGAGAAATATGCCGATAAAAAATCCTATACTATGGTTAGGATTAACAAAACCAATAAAATAATCTGATAAATCCTTTTTACTTGTCCGGAAATCACACACAACTATCTCATTTACCTAAACAAAATATACAAATTAAAAATATGCTCCATCTATTTAAAAAAATCTTTACACTTTCTGTTGTGTTTTTATCAGTTTCAATTTTTATCTCGGCTAAAGATCCAGCAGAAAATGAGTGGATTAAAAAAGCAATCAATCGTTCGCAAGAACAGCTGTTATCTGCATCAGAGAAATACAAAAGCACCAACCTGAATCCGCGAACTTTTGAAAACGGGAAAATAGTATTTGTTGGATTTAGAGACTGGACATGCGGTTTTTTCCCGGGTTCATTATGGTTTATGTATGATTTGACCAAAAATGACAAATTTAAACAGGAAGCTGCGTACTATACAAAATTAAATGACCTGGCACAATACAGAAAAGATACCCATGACATCGGATTTATGTTGTATTGCAGTTATGGTAATGCCTATCGTATTACCGGAGATGAGTCCTATAAGAAAGTTCTGATCACGGGCGCCAATTCTCTATCTACACGATTCCACCCAAAGGTTGGTTCTATTAAATCGTGGGATTTAAGAAAACAATGGCAATATCCGGTTATTATAGATAACATGATGAACCTTGAATTACTTTGCGAAGTTTCAACCATGACCGGCAATAAATTCTTGAAAGACATTAGCATTTCACATGCCGACAACACGATGAAAAATCATTATCGTCCCGACAACAGTTGCTTCCACGTCGTTAATTACGATAGCATAACCGGCAACGTACTTCATAAACAAACGGCACAGGGATATGCCGATAATTCATCCTGGGCACGTGGACAGGCATGGGGACTCTACGGTTTTACCATGATGTATCGCGAAACAAAAGAGCCTAAATACCTGGCACAAGCTAAAAAGATTGCTACATTCATGTTAAATAATCCAACCATGCCCAACGACAAAATACCGTATTGGGATTACAACGCACCTAAGATTCCAAATGAACCACGTGATGCCTCAGCTGCAGCAATAACTGCTTCTGCACTGATTGAACTTAGTTCGTATGTCAAAGATAAGCCTGAGTATTTTAAGATGGCTGAAACGATTCTGAAGAATTTGTCGTCCGATGAGTATTTAGCTGCCAAAGGTGAAAATGGCTTGTTTATTCTAAAACATTCTACCGGTAATTGGCCAAAAAACTCGGAAGTGGACACACCGCTTAATTATGCCGATTACTATTACCTGGAAGCATTAGTCAGGTACATGACGGTGAAAGATATTTCATTCCGTAAATAGTATGAACAACACACTACAACTCATAACCAGAGTATCATTAGTTCTGGTTTTTGTTCTTAGTCCTATGTTATCTTTTTCGCAGGTACTTCTCGAAGCCGATGGACCCGGAAATACATACGAATTAATAAACAGCGTTTTAGCACCCGGTGCAGTTGCCGAAGAAACGCCGGATACATTCGACCCTGCCTTTGGCCGTCATATTGCGGAAGTGTGGGATGCTGAATTAGGGAAATATGTTTTTGAATTCTATGATCATGTGAGCAATCCAAATGAGCTGCAGGATATTTCGACAGGAGATACTGACAGGCAACGATGCGAAATTAAAACCTATGCTTCTTCACCCGATAATTTAAAAGGCGTATCGGGTGAAACTGTGCAATACAAATGGCGATTCCGTTTACCTTTAGGTTTTCAACCTTCGCCCAATTTTACGCATATTCATCAGGTTAAAGCAGTTGATGGCGATGATGGTAATCCTATATTTACCTTGACTCCAAGGTATAAGTCATCCGGTAATCAGTTGGAGCTTATCTATGTAGACGGAACGACTACCAACAATATCACAACAAAAGTTGCCAGTGTTGATTTATCATTATTTACAGGGAATTGGGTGGAAGCCACCGAAACAATTAAATTAAACAGTGCTATTGGAACGTATTCAATATCAATAATCAACGTTAAGACTGGTACTACTATATTGTCATATAGTGCAGGTAATTTATGTACCATCCGACCTACCAACTCTTTTGTCCGTCCAAAATGGGGAATTTACAGAAGTATTTCCTCTCTTACCTATCTGCGTGACGAAGCGGTTCGATTTAATAGTTTTTCAATTACAGAATTAAAGACTACAGACGTGGATTCATATTCGGCAAATGAAAATGAATTTAAAATAATACCTGATTTAAACACTAAGACCTTTCAAATTCAGTATTATTTACCTGTAAAAGAAGCAGTCGGGATCAGTGTTTATAATGCCAACGGACAGTTGATTTTACCGCTTATTCAGAATCAGAATCAGGAAAGTGGAAACCATCAATTTCAATATGATGCAACAGGCTTAAAGAATGGACTCTATTTGATTCGTTTAAATGCCGGCAGTAATCAAAAAACAATTAAATTAATACGTTGAGTTACTTTTGTAGTTTCGTATTCATTAGTTTAAAGATAAATATCCATGAAAAAAAGACCCATTACCTTACTTATAATTTCCCTTGTCAGCATATCAATCATGTTGAATGCGCAAACAGAAAATAAGACCCGATTGAATGACAACTGGAAATACCTGAAAGGTGACCTGGGCAGTGTCTGGGAAACTGTACGCCCTATAGTAAAACCCGGGAATCCGGAATGTGTTCCATTGTGGGAAAATGTCACTCTGCCACATTGTTTTAATGCCACTGATGGCGTTGATCCGGATGTGAATTATTATCAGGGACCGGGTTGGTATAAGACACAAATCGAAATTAAGAATCCTTTTCAGAACGGTAGAACCCTGTTACATTTTGAAGGGGCAGGTCAAAAAACGGAAGTCTATATTTATACAACCAAAGTGGGTTCACATATAGGAGGGTATGACGAATGGACGGTGGATATTACCGATGCTGTCAATGCGTTTGTTCAGGATAAAGCAATATCAGGAACATTCAATGGTAAGATACCTCTATCAATTCGTTGCGACAATTCTCGCGACAATGAAATGATTCCTTCCAGCCTGTCTGATTTTAATGTCTATGGCGGTATTTACCGATACCTGAACAGGGTCTATGTCCCTGCACTGTATCTTGACAGAGTAAATATCAACACCTCGGTTGATTCAAAAGGCACGCAGGGAAAGTTTGATATTGTTTTAAAAACAATCAATAAATCTGTGCTGACCACGGCTAACCTGAACATTGAAGTTCTTGATCAACAAGGGAAAGTAATTGTAAACGCAAATCAGAAAATTAAGAATGATGAAGCTGAAAGAACCGTTTACAGTTCTACTCTTAATAAGCCTGTCCTTTGGTCACCATCCCAACCAAACCTCTATACGTGCAGAGTAACGTTGAACACGGAAGCAGGAACCCAAACAATTACCGAACATTTCGGGTTCCGTAATTATCAATTCACAGATCATGGACCTTTTATATTGAATGGGAAACGTTTGCTTATCCGTGGGACACATAAACATGAGGATCATGCAGGTGTAGGGGCTGCAATGACTGATACGCAAATCAGAGAAGAAATGATCATGATCAAAGAAATGGGTGCCAACTTTATCCGCCTGGGTCATTATCAACAATCACGGATTACTCTTAACCTGTGCGATAGTCTGGGAATTATGGCATGGGAAGAAATTCCATGGTGCAGAGGTGGTGTAGGCGGTGATCGATACAAGAACCAGGCTTATAGCATGATGACCAACATGATTACACAGCACCGGAATCACCCTGCTGTCATCCTGTGGGGGCTGGGAAATGAAAACGACTGGCCGGGTGATTTTCCTACCTATGATAAAAAAGAAGTCCGTGATTTTATGATTACGCTCAACGACCTGGCTCATAAACTTGATCCCTCTCGTAAAACGTCCATACGCCGGTGTGACTTCTGCAAGGATATTCCCGATGTATATTCTCCGTCCATTTGGGCAGGCTGGTACAAAGGTATTTTTACCGAATACAAAGAAATGACTGAAAAAGAAATGAAAACTGTAAACCATTTCTTTCATGCCGAATGGGGTGGTGACAGCCATACCGGACGTCATTCAGAGATTGCAGATAAAAATCTACAGGATATAAAAACAGGTGTTATAGCTACAAATACTGCAACCGACTCTTTACGCTACGTAAATGCAGCCCGTGATTCAAAAGATGGTGACTGGAGTGAATCGTATATATGCAATTTATTTGAGTGGCACCTGAAGGAACAGGAAAATATGCCGTTACTTACCGGTTCAGCATTCTGGACCTTTAAAGATTTCTCAACTCCGGGTCGTCCTGACAATCCTGTTCCTTATGTCAATCAAAAAGGGGTTGTGGAACGTGATGACACCAAAAAAGAATCCTACTATGTCTTTCAGTCATGGTGGGCGGAAAAGCCAATGGCGCATATCTACGGTCACAGTTGGCCGGTTCGCTGGGGAAATGCCGGTGAAGAAAAAATGGTAAAAGTGTATTCCAATTGCGATCATGCCGAACTGATTGTCAATGGCAAAAGCATGGGCATAAAGAAACGTAACTCACAGGATTTCCCTGCTGCAGGGCTTCGTTGGAATGTCGTTTATCAAGAAGGTAAGAACTCATTGAAAGTCATAGCTCATAAAGGCAAGGTTACAGTGACCGATGAAATCAATCAAAGCTATCAAACGGATAAATGGGGAAAGCCAGCTCAACTTATGTTACATAAAATCGAACAACAGGGAGATATTGCTACCATTGAAGTAACATTGCTGGATGGTAATAAGATTCTTTGCCTGGATGCGCGTAATGTGGTTACCTTCGGTCTGGCTGGTGATGGAAAACTGATAGATAACCTGGGCACTGCTTCCGGATCAAGGGTAGTGGAACTCCAAAACGGCAGAGCCATTATACGAATCATACTTAATGGTGGAAAAAATATAGCCAGTGTGAAATGTGCCGGAATGCCAACAGCATTTTGCAATCTGGCTGATTAACAATTTCATATCTTCTTTTATTTAATATTTTTATGCGAAACACAATTGTGTTTCGCATTTTTTTGTTCTTTTAAGTAAATTGGTCGACCATTTATATGTTCTACAACACATTTCAATAAATAGTACTAAAATAATTTTTTTATTGTAAATACAACTCTTATTTTTGGTCAACCAAATAATGGATTTTCCAACAAAAAATACTCAATAATACATCAATTTTATTAAATCAACATGTTAGAATTATTAAACCTTTTAAATAAAATTCATTATGAGAAAAATTACGTTACTCCTTACCATTGTTTTTACCGCAATGTTAGCAAATGTTTCAAAAGTCTCAGCACAAACTGTGCTTGGAACTCCAACAGGAGTGAACTCTTCACTTATTACAGCTGTCGGTTTTACAGCCAACTGGACACCCGCTGATGCTAATGCAATAAGTTTTGATGTAAAAGTTTATGATGTAACATCAACTCTGATTAAAACTGTTAATGTAACAGGTGCAGCTACAGCCACTGCTGCTATTACAGGATTAACTTCATCTACAGCTTACACTTTCACTCTTACCGCAAAAGGGAATGGAACAACATTTACTAACTCCACCGAATCGAGTCCCGTAAGTGTAAGTACAATTGCTTTTACAACATTAACAACTCCAACTGTTGGAACTGCCACCAGAATAACTTTAACTGGTTTTACAGCAAGTTGGACGGCAGTAAATAATGCTACCAGTTATGATGTTAATGTATACGATGCAAGCAACGTTTTAGTTACCGGCTCTCCAAAAAATATAATCGGAACTACTTCTGCAACTTTGGCACTTACCGGTATGTTAATTCCAAATACCACTTACACATTCACTGTTATTGCAAAAGGGGATAATATAATTTATTCTAATTCATTAGAATCAACAAAATCAACTTCTTTTACAACTGCCATTGCAGGTTCTTTTTTGCTCCAATATGCGGATGTGGATGTCGCTACATTGAATGCAGATATAAAAGGCGGAGCAGCTGATATTTACGAACTTACTACATCTGGTGGTGCTTATACATTTAATACAGGAAGTACTTCCAATAATAATACAATGGTTCGTAGCACTAACATTCGTGCATTATCCGGACTTGCCAGAAAACCTATTATTAAGGTGATTAGTACAACTACAGGCTCTACACCAAACTTATTTTACACCAACACACCTAATATGACTATCAGGTTTGATGGACTCGAATTAAGTGGATTAAATACAGCAACATCTGCCAGTCAACTTATGTTGTTCTTAGGAGGTCCACTTGCAACTAATTGTTCCGTTTATTTAAACAATTGTGTACTTCATGAATTTTTAAATGCATCTGGGAATGGTATTATTAGACTTGACGGACTTCAAGCTGCACCTACAGGGTTGATAAACATACAGGGATGTACTTTTTACAATTTTAACGGGCGAGCACTTTATTTAAACCCCACTACTACAGTTAACACTTCAGTAAATATTAACCTTAGGAACAATACTTTTTATAATAATTCAGTAATATCTACCAGGGCAAATATAATTTATAATGTAGCTGCAGTATCGACCTGGAGTGGAACTATTACTATTGACCATTGTACATTTAATAATATAGTAACAACCTCAACTACTGAAGGCATAATAAGAAACTTAACGCCAGCAACGGGTGGATCGATTAGTATTACAAATAGCATTTTCACTGCTGTGGGTCAAACATTATACTCATATGTGTCTGCAAACAATTGTTATTTGGCTGGATTTGGTACACTTCCTACAGGAGCAACAGGCACACCCGTCATTAATACTTTCAATGCTGTACCTGCACCATCTTATACCGATATTACGAATGCAAATATTGCTAATTATAATTTCCGACTTACAAATACTGGTTCATTTATTTGCCCGGATGGTTTTGTAGCTGGGAATACTTACAATATGCTTGCTGTTCCGAATGTTTCTGCAGGTGGTAACCATGTTTCATCAACTGGTTTTACTGCCAATTGGGCAGCTGTTGTAAATGCAAGCAGTTATGATGTCCGGGTTTACAATGCAACTTCCGCTCAGGTTGGATCTACCGTAAATGTGCCAGCCGGAACTTTAAGTCTTGCAATTACAGGGTTGACCGCAAATACAACTTATACCTATACTGTAATAGCAATTGGCGATCATGTTACTTATTTAGATTCATCTGTTTCTGCAACTTCTGCTCCTGTTGCAACTCTTGTTACCGGGATTAACAGTTTAGAAAACGCAACCAATATTTTTGTTTCAAATAAGGTAATCTATTGCTCTGAAACAGGACTAATTCAAGTGTATAATGTTCAGGGAGTTAAAGTACTGCAAGCAGATAATACCAATAAATTGATTACCACCCTCGAAAGTGGCATGTATATCGTTTATTTTACCGGCAACGACGGCCAGATCAAAAGCTCGAAAGTCATAATCAACTAAAAACAAGTTCCTTTTCTAATATTAATTTCGGGTTTCAACCATTTGGGTTGGAACCCGATTATTTTTTATATAAATTCCCTTTTTTTATTTTAACAACCCGGCAACAAACCAAAAACTGCAGGATTTTCTTTTTAGGGTCAGTTTGTTTCCTACAGTTTTATATAATTGGAACAATTAAATGTCGCATTTTAAATTCAAATCAGTGGAACGCAGATCGAATGTGCCTGCTTGTCGGCTTACGCTGTTCCTTTTGCAATCAGGATGTCGGATTTTAATCCCGATGGCAATCGGATAGATTATAATCTCATTCCACCGAAACCCATGATACACTCGTCCAATGTATAATGAGGAATTGTTGAGTCTTTATTGGGGATTTCCTGGGGGTTCCGAGAGATGTACCCATCCTAACCCCCAGGAAAGACCCAGGTAAGCCCCTCGTAAGCCCCTCGTTACATAGGACAAATGACACTTATATTGTTCCGTGTTTGAAGAATTTGAAAGTTTGAAAGTTTGATGAATCTGCCTGTTTAAAGAATAATTTTCTATTATTCAAGAAAAAGCATCATATAACGAGGTTAAAAAATCCGGGCTTTATAGGGTTGACAGGGTACAATTTAACTTAACACCCAACCTTCAAAAATCAAAGAACGCAAATTAATATGTTCTACAACATGATTCGTAAAATAGTTCGAAATATGTTTTTTTATTATCAACATAAATCGTACTTTTGGTCGACCAAATAATTGGTTGACCAAATAAAAGTATGAATAAATCATTCCTGTATATGAAAAATAAAGTCAAATATATCAGTCTTATATTGGGTTTGATTATCTGTTTCTCTGTAGAGGCTCAGAAGTTAATGCTTGGAGAACTGTTTAATGATGGTGCTGTCCTGCAGCGCAATTCAAAGGTGTCGGTATGGGGAACTTCTGAACCCTCAGATCTTATTAGTATAACATTCCAAAACAGGAAATTTAAGTCAACAAGTGATAAAAAAGGCAACTGGAACACAAGTTTATCAGCATTAAGAGAAGGAGGTCCTTATTCCATGACTGTCACATCAGCAACTGACACCATAAAACTAAAAGAAATCTATGTAGGCGAAGTATGGGTAGCAGGTGGCCAGTCGAACATGGCTTTTATGCTTGAGAAATCGGACAATGGAAATGAAGAAATAGCAAAAGCTAAAAATCAAAATATTCATTTTGTCATGGTACCTTATAAAGCTTACGAAGGTGATAAAAGCCGTGGTGATATGAACTGGCGTACGGCAACGACAGAAAACGTATCGAAGATGTCAGCGGTAGCCTATTATTTTGCAAAAGAACTGCAACAGAAACTAAACGTTCCGGTCGGTGTAATTTGTTGCTATAAGGGTGGCTCGGGTGCAGAAACATGGATGACCAGGGAGTCACTTTTAAAGAATCCGGTTTTAGCCCCGATTGTTGAAAACTACGAAAGCTATTTTTCCGGTTTAGGTAAAGCAAACTACCTGAAACTGGTTTCAACATACGAAAACGAGTTGAAGCAATACCAGGATTCGGTTAAAGCAGGAAATACAACGATGAAGAGTCCAAAGGAACCGATGGGTGAACAGCATTACAATCGTCCTTTCGGACTCTACTACACTATGCTGAAACGAGTGATTCCTTACTCAGTCAAAGGAGCTATCTGGTACCAGGGTGAACATAATTCTCCACGGTCTGAACAATACCGAACGCTTTTTCCGGCAATGATTGAACAATGGCGTACCGATTTCAACAATCCTGAAATGCCTTTCTTATTTGTGCAATTACCGGGTTATGCCAATGCTGATACAAGAAACAGACCGATCTGGCCGGAATTACGCGAAGCCCAATTGCTGACCTGGCAGCACGTAAAGAATACCGGAATGGCAGTTACCATTGATCTTGGAGAAAAAAGTACCATTCACCCACCCCACAAAGAACCTGTAGGGAAAAGACTCTCTGCAATTGCATTTAATACGGTTTACGGCATCAACGTTCCGTATTCCGGGCCGTTGTACAAAAACGTAGTATTCAAGGCAAATCAGGCCTTATTATCATTCGATTTTATATCCGGTGGACTAACATCAAACGGACTCCTGCAGGGGTTCACAATTTGTGGAAGCGATAACAACTTTGTACCCGCAAAAGCTGAAATAAAAGACAAACAGGTTGTTGTTTGGGCAGAAGGAGTAACGTCACCTATTGCAGTCCGTTATGGTTGGGATAACTGGACGGAAGCAAATTTAACTAACATGGATAACTTTCCGGCAACACCTTTCAGAACAGATAATTTTCCATTGCTTACAGCAGGGATCAGGACGATTAAATACCAGTAGTTAGAAATGAGGAATGAGGAATGAGACAGGAAGTAACATGTAAAAAATAAATAAATTTATTCTTAGTAAGCGTTTATGAAAAAAGTGGTTTTTAAAGTATTTATCGCTCTGTTTATCCTTTCAGCAGGGAGTATGATGGGTCAAACCCGGTTATGGAACATGGAGAAATTAAGCAACGCAAAATCTTCGAATGCAGGAATTGCAAATGATATTCTGAAAGATGCTGACAAACTATTAACGAAATCCATTACGACAGTCATGGATAAAGAAATGACACCTCCAAGTGGCGATAAACATGACTACATGAGTGCCGGAAGGTATTGGTGGCCGGATCCAAAAAACCCGACAGGTCCCTATATTCGCAAAGATGGTGTGGTTAATCATGAAATCGACAAACTGGACAGGGGTCCATTAGGGATGATGGCAAAGAATGTGACCTGTCTTTCGTTGGCGTATTATTTTACCTCGGATGACCGGTATGCAGCAAAGGCAGTAAACAATTTACGGATATGGTTTATGAATCCCAAAACAAGGATGAATCCGAACATGAATTACGGACAGACCATACCCGGCAGGAATAAAGGATTGGGCCGTGGAGAAGGCATCATTGACACTTATTCATTTGTCGACATGCTTGATGGTATTGAATTGCTGAAAGGCTCGAAGAAATTCACACAGGATGATCAATTGGCATTAAAAAACTGGTTTACTTCCTATCTGGGGTGGATGATGACATCACCCATAGGCAATGAAGAGTATACAGCAAAAAACAATCATGGAACAGCTTTTGATGTTCAGGCAACCCGGTATGCCATTTTTATAGGGAAAGAAGATATTGCCGGAAAATACTGCAATGACTTTGCTGCACGCAGGCTGTTTACACAAATTGAACCTGATGGGTCACAACCGTTGGAATTGGCCAGAACAACAGCCCTTGGATATTCAACATTCAATCTGACACATATTCTGGACATGTGTCATCTTGCAAAAAGTTTGAATATTGATCTATACCATGCAACATCAACTGATGGCAGGAGTATATCAAAAGCACTGGAGTTTTTATCCCAATTTGTAGGAAAACCACAGAGTCAATTTCCCTACAAACAAATAAAAGACTGGGATGCAGTGCAGACTAAATTATGCTGGCAGCTATACCGTGCAGATAAACTGAATTCGACACCTGTATTTGCGAAATACTACAAAGGCAAAATCAGTGACTCCGACAAAGATAAGGATAGCAATCTTTTGGTCTATTAATATCAACCTTCAATAAAAGATTCACGTTAATGAAAAAAATAGCTTTCACAGCATTTATTCTTTCTATTACAACCTTGAGCTTACTTGGTCAACCAAGGGTATGGGATATAAAAAACCTAGACCTTGCCAAGACGGAAAAACCTGCTGCTATCGATCAGATTTTGAAAGAAGCCAGTGGTTTATTGTCAAAAACAATTCCGACAATTATGGACAAAGATAAAACTGCTCCAAGTGGCGACAAACACGATTATTTCAGTTGTGCACCCTATTGGTGGCCTGACCCGGCTAATCCAACCGGTCCGTATATCCGGAAAGACGGGGTTACCAACAGGGGAGTTACCACTCCGGACAAAAAGAATTTAGGCACCCTGACTAACGGCATTATTCGTTTATCATTGGCTTATTACCTTACCTCTGACGAAAAGTATGCTGCAAAAGCAGTTGAGAACTTACGTGTCTGGTTTGTGAACCCTGAAACACGAATGAATCCGAATCTGAATTATGGACAGACCATAGTTGGGCATTTTGGAGGTAAGGGACGAGGAGCGGGTATGATTGAAACATATAAATTTGTTGAAATGCTGGATGGTATTGAATTATTGAAAAAATCTGCTGCATTTACAAGCAAAGACCAACAAGAGTTGGCCAATTGGTTTAGTGATTACCTGAAGTGGATGATGACCTCCCCCATCGGCATACAGGAATACAATGCTAAAAACAATCACGGTACGGCTTTCGAAGTACAGGCAACCAGGATAGCCCTTTTCGTTGGCAAAGAAGATATTGCCCGTCGCTATATTAATAATTTTGCAGCACGTCGAATTTTCACCCAAATAGAGCCTGACGGCAAACAACCGTTAGAACTGGTCAGGACGAAAGCATTGGGTTACTCTACGTTTAACCTTACCCATCTTCTGGACATGTGTGCAATAGCTAAAACGATGAAAATTGATTTATTTCCTGCAAAATCTACAGACGGCAGAAGCATATCAAAAGCATTGGAATATGTCTCCCAATTTGTAGGTGAACCCCAAGGTAATTTCCCTTACAAACAGATTGTAGACTGGGATGTAGTACAAAATAACCTTTGCATGCAATTGTACCGGGCAGATAAATTTTCAACCAATGCTGCTTTTAAAAGGTATTACAAAAACAAACAAGACGATTCAAAAAAAGATTACAACTATATAGTATTTTAAAACAAACATGTTAAATTAAAAATTTATTGTTATGAAAAAACAAATTCTACTCTGTATTATGTGCGTTGTTGCGTTGACAATGAATGCACAGTTATTGTATAATGAAACGTTCAACTACACTACAACAAAATTAGCAAGTGTGGCTAATGACCCAAACACGAGTGCCACAAATAATACAACTTTTGTATGGTATCAAACAGGAAAAACTACTGATTCTAATTCCACATCATTTCCTTTCAGTGATCATCTTTATTACACTGGATACATCACTTCAGGTTTAGGTAAGTCGGTATTGATTGATTGGGGAGGTTCTGGTGCGAACATAAGAGTAGATGTTTGTCGATTTGTTCCAATGGCAAATAAATTTAACCCTTCAAATTCAACTACCGGAACTCCTTACTCTGGAAATCTTTATTATTCATTTCTGTTACAAGTAAATAATGCTGCAAGTTATTCAGGGACAGCAGATGGAACTGATTGGCGTGATATTTTCATGATTACTGAAGGAGGAAGTGATGTTTTAGGTAATTCATATAGAGGTCGTTTTTTTATAAAACAAGATACTTCCGACCCTTCTATTATTCATTATTCTATTAACAAAAACACAACCCTCACATCAGCTGCTGCTCCAACTAATGAAGGTACTTTTCCTGCCGGAGCAACCGTTTTAATTGTCATAAGACAAAATTTCAATATTGATGCAGTGAACAATCCTACGGGAAAAGTTGAAGTAATTGTTAATCCCTTAATTTCAACAACAGAACCAGCTACAGGTTGGCTCAATGGTGCTCCTGGCGATGCTAGTACTTTTGGAGGAACATATGGCGTAGCAATAAGAAGACGTGCTTTAGGCAGCACTGCAAATATATTATTAGGAGGACTTAGAGTTGCTCAAACATGGTCAGATGTTTTGTTTGGAACTACAACAGGAATTTCACAAATTGAACGAAACAGTAGTAACATTACAGCTTTCGGTAGTACAATTGTAACGACTGAATCGGGCAGCTTAAAAGTGTACAATCTAGCCGGAAAAGAAGTTCTTTCATCAAAAACAGAAGGTAAATTGATAACTTCATTGTCAAAAGGCCTTTATTTAGTACGCTTTGTTGGAACTGAAGGCACTGTAAAATCAGCTAAAGTTGAAATCAACTAATTGTAATTATTACTCTAATATTTTATATGTTTATTAAGTTGGCTATGTCCATTTAAATCAACGCGGGCAAAAGGATAGTCTTATTGTCCGCGTTTAATTTACTACGATGAAAAACACATTCCTTTTATTGCTTTTTATATTAGGTTCATTCGTAGCCGGTGCAAAACAGACATTAGTATCAACTGGCTTAGAAATAAATAATGCAAGTTGGTTTGCCGGTGATACAATTGTCATGAAAAATGGCATTTGGAATAATCAATCCATTCTATTAAAAGCAATCGGAACAGAAACACTACCGATAGTATTACTGGCAGAAACTCCGGGGAATGTTATAATGACCGGAACTTCAAAACTCGGATTTTCTGGGAAGTATATAATCGTTTCTGGATTATATTTTAAAAACGGAACGTTGAGCGGTTCTGATGTTATATCCTTCCGGACTTCCTCAACCGAACTTGCAGAGAATTGTACGTTGACTAACTGTGCTATTACGAATTATAATCCTACCGACAATACAGTTGACAGCAAATGGGTTTCAATCTATGGTAAAAATAATAAAGTAAATCATTGCTCCTTTGAAAATAAAATGAATTCAGGGACGTTGATGGTAGTGTGGCTAGTGAACGGAGTAACCGTGAATCATATTATTTCCCAAAACTATTTTGGCTACAGAAATTCGAATTTAGATTCCACCGGTGCTGAATTGAATGGCCAGGAGATTATTCGTGTTGGGGACAGTTCAACATCTATGACTACTGCCGCAGTGACGGTTCAAGGGAATTTCTTTGAACATTGTAACGGGGAAATTGAAACTGTTTCGAATAAATCCTGTGGAAATTATTATTCCAACAATGTTTTTTTTGAATGCCACGGTATGCTTACACTCCGCCATGGAAATAGCTGTACAGTTGATGGAAACTATTTCTTTGGAAATGGGATTTCGGAGACAGGCGGTGTTCGAATGATTGGGGAAAACCACAAAGTATTTAATAATTATTTTGAAAAATTACGTGGAACAAATTATCGTTCTGCTATTTGTATTGTCCGCGGCAAATTAAATTCGTTGCCAAGTGAATACTTTCAGGTTAAAAACGGATTGGTTGCATTCAATACTATGGTCGATTGCAGCGAGTCATTCAGCATTAATTATAACAGCAGTTCCACCTGTACCTTGCCACCAATTGGAACAACAATTGCACACAATAACGTTTACAACACTTCCACGTCAAATAACACTGTCGATGTTGACAAATCTGATGCTGCCATGGACATATCCTGGAAAAACAATTTGATCAACCAGGGCAAATACACAAACTTCACATACACTTCGACTCAGGTAATGACTGGTAAAGATCCAAAGCTGTTATTAGCAGGAACATCCATCGATATGTATGAGCCTGTTACAGGCTCGGCGTTATTAAATTATCCAACTACTGAATATCCGGAGGTGGTAACTGATATCAGAGGCAGAGACCGGGGTACAACTTTAAAGGTACCGGGAGCAAGTCAACTATCTGGAACGGTCACCCGGATCATGCCAACAAAAACGGGAGTAGGTGCTACTTTCTTTACTAATATATCCACAGATATAAAATCACAGTTCAATACAAATGAATTCGTGGCCTACATTTCAGATCACAAAGTGGCAACTCAGATATCAACTTCGGGCAAACTGAATATTTTTGATACAACAGGGAGATGCATGTTTCAGCAATATTTGACAGAAAAAACAAGCACTGTTCCGTTTTCCAAAAAAGGAATCTACATCCTCTGTTTCAATACAGACAGTGGAGAACACTATACACAAAAAATCATTATCGATTAAAGAGGATTAAGCTTCTTTTTTACGATCAACTTTAAATTTAATTTGTATTTATTTATTTTAAATCAATTATAAATTTCAGACAAATATATTTGGTAGACCAATTTGAAACAACTATATTTGTACCATAAGTATTGGTTGACCAATACTTGTAAGCACACCCCGAAGGAAAGAAAATATCAATCCTAATAATATAAAATATAATACATAGCAATCCCGTGAAAGTTAAAAAGATTTTTTTTCTAATCCTGATATTTCTTCCATTTACTCACATGCATGCTGGTCAACATCCCGGACTATTCCTAACACCAAAAGGTGTTCAGGATATCAAAGCATCATTGGGTAAGTATCCATTGTTTGACAAATCGTTCAATGAACTTAAAGCAATAGCAGATCAGGCGCTAACCGGACAAATAGAGGTTCCGATACCAAAAGATGGTGGCGGTGGCTATACGCACGAGAAACACAAAAACAATTACTATCAAATGAATGCAGCCGGTACCATGTATCAGCTTACAGGGGATGTAAAATATGCTCAGTTTGTAAAGGATATGCTGTTAAAATATGCACAGATCTATCCGACACTTGGCTTGCATCCTTTAATAAAGTCGGATGTACGGGGCAAACTATTCTGGCAGACACTGAATGATGCCGTTTGGTTGGTTCATACTGCCAACGCCTATGATTGTGTCTATAATTTCATCGATGAAAAAGATCGCACATTCATTGAAAAAAACCTTTTTTATCCAATGGTTGAATTTATTTCAAACGGTAATCCGAGTAATTATGCGACCTTCAATAAAATGCATAATCACGGCACATGGTCCATGTCGGCTGTTGGAATGATCGGTTATGCCATGGGGAATAAAGACCTAGTTGCGAAAGCGTTGTATGGCTCAAACAAGGATGGTAAAAGCGGATTTATAAAGCAACTGGATGTACTTTTTTCACCGGATGGATATTTTACAGAAGGGCCATATTATCAACGTTATTCCATCTGGCCTTTTATGACCTTTGCACAGGTGATACAAAACCAACAACCGGAACTTAATATCTTCAAATATCGCGATGGAATACTTCAAAAATCGGTAAACTCATTATTACAATGCGCATATAATGGTGAATTTTTCTTTTTGAATGATGCTCTGCTAAAAACTTACGAAACACAGGAAATAGTATACGCCGTTGATATTGCTTATAAAAACAATCCTGCCGATAAGCAATTGCTGGACATTGCCGGCAAACAAGGGTCATTCATTGTTTCGGATGAAGGACTTGCAACTGCTAAGGCGGTTTATGAGGAAAAAAGCAAACCGTTTGAATTCAAGTCTGTACTGTTGCATGATGGTTCTAACGGAGATGAAGGTGGAATTGGCATTCTTAGAGAAGGAAATGGGAAAGAACAGACCTGTCTTACTTTTAAAGGGACATCTCATGGTCTGTCACACGGACATTACGATAAATTATCGATTGTACTGTATGATAATGGAAATTGTATCTTGCCTGATTATGGAGCTGTACGGTTCCTAAATATAGAGCCTAAAAACGGAGGCAACTACACCAAAGAAAATACAAGCTGGGGAATGCAAACTATTGCTCATAATACAGTGACCATTGACAACAAAAGTGACTTTAACGGAGATTTTAAAGTATCGTCTAAATTTCATTCAGATATAAATTATTTTGAGAATAAGAATCCGGACATTCAGGTTATTTCCGGAGCAGAACACAATGCTTATCCGGGTGTCATTTTGAATAGAACTACCGCATTGATTCAGAATAAAGGATTTGAATATCCGATTACAATTGATATTTACAACGTAAAATCCGATTCTACACATCAGATTGATTTGCCCTTCTACTATTATGGTCAAATGGTTATGACCAATATTGATTACCAGAAAAATACAAAAGAATTAAAAGCCTTAGGGACAAAAAACGGATACCAGCACCTTTGGCTGGAAGCAACAGGAAAAACAGATAAAACAAATGCCTGTTTTACCTGGGTGAACGGAAACCGTTTTTATAGTATCACGACTTTAGCCAATACAAATACACAATTCCTGATGACCAGAATAGGTGCAGATGATCCTAATTTTAATTTACGGAATGATCCAGGTTTCATGATTCGGGAACAAGGAGTTAATAATCACACTTTTGTTTCAGTCATTGAACCTCATGGATTGTATGATCTTTCAAGAGAAGTAACTACCAACTTTGATACAAATATAGCAAACATCAAATTAATGAAGGATGATGAATCCTATTCAGCAGTTAAAATAGAGACAAAAAACAATGAGAGCTTTCTATTCATTACGGTAAATAAAGATTTCGGAGCTTTAAAAGAACGTAAAGTCATATTGAATGGAAAATCAATAACGTTTACCGGAAATTATTATTTTTCAGTATATAACAAATTAAAATAAAAGAACATGAACACAAAAAGTGCAAAATTTATTATTAGTTCCGATCTTCCTTGGGAAGATGTAGGAGGAGGACTTTCCCGACAGATGATGGGTTATGATGGACAATTGATGCTGGTTAAGGTAAAGTTTAGTAAAGGAAGCATAGGTATATTACACGAGCATTTTCACTCACAGAGCAGTTTTGTGGTCAGTGGCGTTTTTGAAGTATCCATTGGTGGTGAAAAGAAAATATTAAAAGCGGGTGATGGCTTTTATCTTGAACCTGACATCCTTCATGGGGCTGTTTGTCTTGAAGAAGGAATTTTAATTGACACCTTCAGTCCAATGCGTCTTGATTTTATAAAACAATAAACCTTTTACTATGAAAATAAAAGGATTACGTTGGTGGATTATAGGAATGATTATGATCATTACCATTATCAACTATTTAGATAGAGGAACACTCAATTATATGTGGGTGGCTAATATCGAATATAAGTTAGTTGAAAAAATTGACGCTCCCGGGATTGAAAATCAGGCAGTATTTATAACAAAGGATAATAGTTATCTGCTTGTATCAAAAAAAGGGGAAAGTATCAAACAAAATGCTCAGCAGGTATCCTTCAAAAACAATGGTAAAATTGTCGTAAATCGTCAGGGTATAGCTTATGATCTGGGTATTGTTGATTCTAAAGCAACTCCTGAAGTTGCATCCAAACAAGCAAAAGAGTTTTTAGGGGATATAACCATATTCTTTATGATTGCCTATGGATTCAGTCAACTGTTTTCAGGTAAACTGTATGATAAAATAGGGACACGTCTTGGATTCTTTGCATCTGTACTGATTTGGGGGACAGCAGACGCTTTAACATCACTGGCACAGGGGAAAGTGTCATTGACAGGATTCCGCATGATGTTGGGTCTGGGAGAAGCCGGTCCCTGGCCAGGTACTACAAAAAGTAATGCCGAATGGTTTCCACAAAAAGAAAGGGCTTTTGCGCAGGGACTTTTTGGTGCTGCAGCTTCAATAGGTTCAATTCTGGCTCCTGTAATCATATTGATGCTTTATTTATCAATAGGTTGGCAAATGACTTTTGTGGTTGTAGGAGGATTAGGTTTATTATGGTTAATCCCATGGTTATTTATCAATAAAAAAGGGCCAAAAGAACATCCATGGATCACGGAAGAAGAACGTGAATACATTTTAAGCGGCCAACCTGAATCAAAAGTTACAAACGAAGTAGCCAAGACCTGGGGGCAATTGCTTTCAAATAAGAAAAACTACTCTGTAATTTTAGGCCGTTTCTTTCTGGATCCAATATGGTGGATGTTTGTTACTTTCTTACCCATGTATCTGGTAGAAGAATTTAAATTAAACATCAAAGAATTGGCTTTTTCGGCATGGATTCCTTATGTTGGCGCCATGGTGGGAAGTATATCGGGTGGATGGTTTTCAGGCTATTTAATCCGGAAAGGTGCCACAGTGGATAGGGCTCGTAAAACAGCAATGCTCGTTGGAGGACTAATTATTGTTCCTTCAGTTATTGCTTCTGTGCTGGCTTCAAATGCTGTTTTAGCTGTCGTTCTGATGGCTTTTGTACTTGGAGGCTTTCAATTCACTATCGTCAACATACAGACTCTTCCAAGTGATTTACATTGTGGTAAATCAGTTGGATCTTTAGCCGGATTAGGTGGTGCAGCAGCAGTTCTGGGCACAATTTTAGCTATCCTTTTTGCCGGTCAGATCGAAAGCTGGCCATTGTTATTTGGGTTACTGGCTGCACTTGTTCCGATGTCTTTATTATCAATTTATTTGACTGTAGGCAAAATTGAACAGATCAAATAACATGGATTCAAATCTCTATTAAACATATATCTCTTCAATATTAAATTAATTAACGCAATATTCTAAATATGGAATATTCAGATACTATAAATATGAAACTTAAAAGTAAAGTAGCCGTTATAACCGGTGGTGCACGCGATTTGGGTCGTGCCATTTCTGTAAAATTAGCTTCCGAAGGAGCTAAAGTAGTCATCAATTATTACGATAATGAAGAAGATGCACTTGAAACATTGAAACTAGTTCAGGAAGCAGGTTCAGAAGGCATTATTGTACAGGGAGATATGACGAAAGCCGGAGATGTAAAACGTGTATTTGACAATACTATCAAAGCTTTTGGCAATGAAGTTCACATTTTAGTGAATGTTGTAGGTGGAATAGTAGGACGAAAAACTATTACAGAACAAGACGAAGACTGGTACAATTTTCTTATGGATGTTAACATGAAAAGTTGTTGGTTATGCACTCGTGAAGCAGTTCCTTACATGGTTGCAGGATCATCCATTGTAAACTTTTCATCCTTGGCAGCCCGCGATGGTGGTGGACCTGGTGCTTCAATGTATGCTACTGCCAAAGGTGCAGTCATGACATTTACACGTTCCATGGCGAAAGAACTTGGCCCCAAAGGTATCCGGGTAAATGCATTAGCTCCCGGTACAATTGCTACTTCTTTTCACGATCGTTTCAATACTCCTGAGAACCGTGAACGAATGAAAGGTGTTTATCCACTTCGTCGTGAAGGTGATGCTGCTGATGTAGCTGATTTAGTACTGTTCCTTGCCGGAGCGGATTCTGATTACCTGACAGGTACTAACATCGATATCAATGGAGGTATGTCATTCTCTTAATCAGTATTGAATTGATTATTCTTAGTTTTGATAAATGATAAAACTCCCTGCTCAACATTATGAGCGGGGAGTTTTTTTGTTTAATACCCTGTATTAGATCTGGTTCTATTTACCAATTATTTTTGCGTGCCTGAGTCTTATCAGTATAATGACTTTAACCCTCAAAATTAAAGCAGAAGAAAGCACCATCTAAATTACTTTATCTTGGATCTTTAGGATTTATCCGTTCTTTACTCTTGACTTAAAAAACCGGTATCATCTCTTCTCTCA
>Ga0302285_10000350_pt1 | contig 25978 bp, 16 predicted proteins | sample III_Fen_E2_2_FD_200455 | JGI IMG/M metagenome (GOLD analysis project Ga0302285, IMG submission 200455) | Peat permafrost microbial communities from Stordalen Mire near Abisko, Sweden - III_Fen_E2_2 | ecosystem: Environmental > Terrestrial > Soil > Wetlands > Permafrost | place: Sweden: Abisko... | reverse complement strand
GTTTCAGTTTTCCTTCTTAATTCTTTTTTGAAGCAGAACCATTTTCATTCTAAAAAACATTCTATTAAATATCTTCTGGCTCTAATATCTTCTTGATATCATTTTATTCATCTTTGAAAACAAATGTAATTAAAAATCTCATATTTCTTATCTTTTTAGTTTACCTTCTTTTTTAAATGATTCCAGATCTTAGTTTGTACTTCCTCTGGCATTTTTTAAGTTAAGATCTTCTTCGTCTGCACTTTCTTGTCTAGTTTGAGCAATGTCTGAAGTCTAACAAAAATACTTAAATCATACTAATTAAATGATTTTTAAGATTACATCTGCAAGAAACGTCCAATCGAAAATGTTATCCCAAGAGTATTCTAACTCAAAAAATAACTCTTTGAAGAGCTATTTTAAATAGAAATAATTTGGTTGTTCTTCAAATTTAAGACCTCTACAGTAAGATACATAACTAGCAAATTGCTTTGGTAGTCCTTCGCAAAGAGTTTCAATTGATATTTGTAGTTTTTTTTGTTTTAGCTTTTCATATTTTTCTTCTTTTGTATCTCCTCCAGGCAGCCCTTACCAAGGCAGCCTTCCTTTCGCGAAATATATCAAAACATACGCCAAACCTTCTAAATCATCTCTTCTACTTTGTTCTTTAAAATAAAAGGATTTATTACTTATTTTATGATTTTCTGTTTCAATCATCATACCTATTCCTAAGTGTGTATTTATCGAGACGTATCTGGATGTTCCAATCAAGCCTTTATTATCACGATATGGAGAATGCAAGCCTGTTTTTGGGTCTTTGTATCTTTTTACTAAGCCATAATCAATGAGATAAACCAGTTATTATTATTTTCCTTTTTTCCCAAGCATGAAATTATCTGGTTTGACATCTCTATACACAAAGCCTTTTGAATGAATTACTTCTATTCTTTTCAACTTTTCCACAAAAAAATATGAAATTAAAGCAATTTACAATTTTACATACCATTTAGTCAGCAAGCATTAATACTGTTTTCAAGCAAAATTTTCTGTTGCAACGAGCAAACAGAGTTTCTAAATTGCATCCAAGGAGGTCCATTGCAAGAAAGTTTTTCCCTTCCTCGTTCACCCCACTCATAATCATGTTTGGGAAGCCCTCTTTTCAAATTGAAAAATTGAGCATGAAGACTTTTATAAAACTAATTACCTCCGCTGCTAAGTAGCTTCATAATCTTTGCTTCGTGGGGGATCTGAGAGTTCTCGTCGACATTTAGATCCTGAAATAAGAAAACCAAATCACTGATGAATGAAGAAGAAGAAGATGCATTCTAAGGAATCTTTACAAGTTTAACTCCAACTTCTTGGCCAGTTAAAGAGTGAATCGCTAAATAAAAAAGGTTATTTTACAAAGTTCATCCAAAAATACAACAGTATTTTACCAATATAGACTTCTCCAAAAGAACCGCTGCCTAGTTTTTTCCCTAACACAAAGTGATTGGCTATGACTGCTTTTCCTTTAGTTACTTCCATTGAAAATTCGGATCGCTTTTGAACACCTTCGAGATCAAGCAGGCTTTGGGGGAAAATATCTCAAATTTAATTACCGCAAGAAATACTGCTTGCTTTAAGGTACTATTATGAATCAAGTCAACTATTCAGTGAATAATGATAATTACAAATTAAATGATTTCTAATTATTCTCAAATTTGAAGCAAAAAATTGAAGTTGTATCAAACAAATTCTCTTTAGTCTGTAAAAAAATAAAAAATTGACTAGAAATTATTATTAACAAAGAGGATGTTGACCAAACTGAATTTCAAAACATTATAGAATTTCAAAAATTTAAGCAACTTCTTCCATATTGAAATATTGAAGAGGGGATCATAGATCATATCTCTAAAAAAATACAGAAAGTTTCTTGTCATCAAAATTTTGGTGTCCTGCGAAAAACTTGACCAATAATTAATTATGCCAAAATAATCAAATATGTGTTAATACAGGTCACTCAAAATTACCATAAATACCTAAAGTGCTAAAGTGAAAAACTACAGATCTTATTAAAGATAACTTCAATATTTTTCAATGGTTCATGACTTCATTTAAGATAAGCTGAAGTCTTAGTAAGTCAAATAGCTATTTCCAGTATTTTATTTTTTTTCAATATCGTAGCACATAAATCGCCAGGAATCGAAAGATAAATGCAATTATCACTGCAACCACCAGCAGATCTGTTACAAAAACTATCAGATACGACGTCATGGCTTTGTTAGATTCACTATAATCCTGTCCGCTAACTATTGAGAGAATCAAGTAGTAGTAGAATAGCAGTAACGTCATTAAGAAAGTTGAGGATATTATCTTTCCAACTCTTTTAATATTGCTGAGCAACTCGAAGAATTTCAAAACTATAGCGATAATAATACTATTGACGATTGAGAGGACAATCATTTCGTATTGAGAATACTAGCTCGAATAGACAATACTAACAGCCAAAGAGTGAATCATCCTCACGTAAAAAGTAGCGAATCGAAATGGTCGAGACATCTGGGAATCGTAGATCAAAAAAATGTTGAAAAAGTTATGAAAATACAAGACTTGTCTGATTTTATCAATAAGCTTGAAACGGTCAAGGTTTTCCTTGCTAGTCTAGGTTTGTTGATTGTTTGGAGATTGTTTGTTTTTTTCTTCATTTTTTGCAGATTACTTTTCAATAATAGAACAATCAGAGTCCTTGTATTTTCGAGACTGCTAGCTTAGTTAGTCATCTTCTTTCCTTTAAGATACTGGTTGTATTTGCTCTTCAGTAACAGGAGAAATGGTAAGCTCTTAAACTACAGTTGTTTGCTTATTAATAATAATTTTCACTCTTTGAGATATTTTCTCTTGTTCACGTACAAACTATGGAAAAGTATTCATTTCACTTTCATTTTGAAGTTATTTTTATCTTCTTCTTTTTTTAGGATTTGACTTGGATTTCATCATCGCCTTCACTGTTAACTATTTTATCTGATAAAATTGGTGAGACCTTTGCAGAAGCTTAGTTTCCAAATAGTTTTGCATTATTTAAGTCCATATTCCTTCCCTTAATCAATAAGGTAATAAGGGTTATCGTTTTTGTGAGTAGGAGCCAAAACGCAACATAGCAGTAGAAATTTGTCCAATTAGAGATATTTGAAAAACCTTGGCCAGAAAAAGCTGTTTACAAGTTTTTGTTGATGATAAGATTCTCTAAATCATCAACAATCGTTGTTGGATAAGCTTCTTAGCATTCGCAAGAAAATAATTTTAATTTAGTAGAATATCCTTGAAGGCAATTTGATGTATTCCAACCAGTGGGCATCTTTGAGATACACGTAAGATTGGTTGTTTTATTTGACCCTACCAACTATCCAGAACTGGTTTGCTGGGTAAACTCTAAATTAAGGGAGTTTTTAATACTCACTGCAGCTCCTGCAGATTTAATCAGAGGTTTAATAATCGGGAATTTTACAAGTGTGTCATTTGTATATTGTCTTGCTGTATTAATGTAATTCTACAGAGTAGTTTCTTGATAATAAGGATTTCTTTGAATTGTTAGAATTGCAGAGTGTATATTGTAGGCTAGGTGGTATTTTGATTCTTTTAGGAATTGAAGTAATCTTTTTGAGTGCACTTGTAATAAGCACATATATTTTTTTCTGTTATGACTTAACTTGAAAAAACCAAGCTGTTTTTATCAATTTAGAACTAGGACTCGTTTGGCAAACTGTTACTGTTTAAGAGATCCCCAATTTGTTCAAGCACATCCAACTGCAATTGAGAAATATCTGCTGTAGAGTTTAGCTATTAATTGAGAGATAAACTATGAGTGATGGAGAAATACTCAGTCAACTACTGCTTTCTAATTTCACTTTGGATTGAGGTAAATTGAGTTGGAAGGGTTGCTGTGAGACTATCTTTCATGGACTGCAAAGTGGATTGTTGCTGAGATTGGGAATAGCTTATTCCAGAGCTAATCAAGCTGTTGGCGGCTTTATCAGACACACTAGAAAATTAGGAAGATGGTGAAAGTGAGGCCACAGATACTTTTAGGGCAGAAATTATTTAGATTTTTTGTGAAATGATGGCTGCAGAATTAAACGACGATCTCTGACTCAAATCTTAAGCTAAAATAGAAAGCTAAGATATGTACTAACCTGCTGTCATCCCACTTGTGGAAAGGAACTGCATGATGAGCAGCTAGTAATCGGATTCAGCAAGAGAAATATCATTTACAGAAATACTCAAAGTTGAATTAAATATGGCTTGTTTTGAGTCAATTATTGCCTATGCTAGAATAACAATAGCTCCTTAGGGAAGGACAGTTTGAGTAGAAGAACTTGACTGTTAGTCAGTGATTTACTTTCTTTTAACTACTTATGGAACTATCCTTTCTTGGTCATATTCTGCTTGGCTAGTGTAGAAGAAAAACTAGTAGACTATAGGAGAGTCAGTATCCTAACATCCGCTCATCGAAAGAGTAAATACAGTTGTCAGAGCAACAGGCTAAACTGTATTTTGTGTGTATGAAAAGACACAGTTGTTTGGAGGGAAGTTGATAGTAAACTATAAAATAGCAGTAAGATGAGTTATTTAGCAAGTTTAAATCAAACCCGAATAAAATTTGCATTTGATTTACTCCAACGAAAAGAAATCGTGAAAGATTGTTGTCCTTTTATTAATCCCAAGTTTTCATTTTGTGAGGCATTTTGTAATAATATTTTCAGAAATAAACTAAAGTAAAACTACTAATGATAGTTGCATTTTTGGTTGTTTTCAGTCTGTACCTCTTGGAGCCATCATTCTAGCATAAGAATTAATCTTTGAAACGAGCTAATAAGCTGATTGTTCTATTCTCAAAACAGAAAAATAGCTGATATCATAAGAAGTCACAGATGCTGCATTTAAAGCAACTCAGACTAGCTCATGGAGTTTAAGCAGGGTGAAAACTTGTTCAAGCAATTCTTTGGTAGATTATTCAAGTAAACCCTTCCTGGGAATCTATGGAAAAGGTGAACAAATCAGAAAACTTTCTCAAGCCTTCCTCCTCATTGGATCCTCTCATTGAATTTTAATAATCTTATGTTCTTCTCCTCACTTGATGCAAACGATAATAGTTCGGCGTTAGTTGGAAGCATAACTTATGGTAAATACTCTAAAAACTCAGCTGACGGTGTACAAATATGCAAATCTTTTTCAGGCTAATATGACATTTTAAACCTGAAAAATAAAAATATCTCTCATACTGCAAAGCTCAGTTACGATTGAGATTCTTGCCAAAGGAGCCACCATGAGAAACTTGTTTCTTTATGTTGATACATGCGATATATCCTGTAGCACTTGAAAGTGGTCATACTTCTGTAAGATTTTTATTAGAGCTCGCCTGAGAAGAATAACAAGAGGGAAATCATTTCAAAATAAATTGGGCATTAATTTGATCAAACTATTAATAGGACTTCTAATAATATCCCAAATAGATTTTTTTGGAGTTTTAAAAGGTCTTAGTGTATGTGCAAAAAATACCTTGCTAAAGTGCCCCAGACCTCTTGTTTTATACTTTCTCAGAAAAAACCTTCTAAAATGTGTAAAGCTGCTTGGGCAATGTCAAGGTTATTTCTGAATCACCTTCACCGAACGTTCCCGAACTCTTTAGTTTGCTTACCTCACAGATTCAAACCACAAAAAGATCAAAATCAGAATTCTGCTAGATTTAATCAATCACAACAAACTCAGTGATAAAATCTTTCTTAAGGGAAAAAGATCTTTCCAAAAATAATTATTATTATCACTCTAATTTTTATTTTTTGTTTGTTTCATCTTTTGCTAAAAAGTTAAATATGGATAACAAATCATCGAATAATATTCGTTATGCTTCCAATTCAATGCCCTTTACAAAATGGAAAATTTCTTGATTATTCACTGTTCATGCAAATTCAGAACAAATCAAGAAAAAGAACAAAAGAAAATACAAAACAATTTAAAAGATAAACTTAAAATAAAAAATATCTTCATTATTTAGAGATAAATATTATTCATTCTGAGGTATCTACTTAAAAGTTTAAGAATTCACTATCAAATAAATGCTCATTACAATTATCATCTTTCTTCTTTTTTCAGATGGCTATTTTATTTATTTGAATGACCAGTAACTAGATTCTAATAAGAATCATTAATAAAAAAAATTATGAATTATTTTGAAATTTGAATTTCGGTAATAGTTTAGCAATAACACTCATGCTATTTATTGTAAAAAAAATGAAACATGGAGCCACAATTTCAAAGAATAATCTAGAGTATTAACTATTTAAATCAAAGGAAGATGAATATATCAATTTGAATATTGTAATTTACAATTTTCTATGGGAAGTAACTTCATATGAGCGAATAAATTTCTAGAACTTGCTATAAGAATAAATTCTTCTGTTTAATTAATTCTTTTTTTAGGTTACAATATTTGAAAATAGCTTACCATTTGTTAAGCACTTTTGGTTCTTTGCTGAAATTAGAAATCTGAAAATATTATCTTCAAACTAAGACTTCTAGAATAGTCTTTCATAAACAATTTAAATAGGTGTTTATTTTTCTATTTTATTAGGGTTTACTTAGGTTGATCAAGATTCATTGGGGGGTAAATTGAGGTAAAACACAAATTAATCAATCGTGTGGGCCAGATTGCGTTTTAACAAAGTAAAGTGGTCAATAATTAAATCACATTCTGTTGTAATTTGATCTAAATTATGAACTCTCAAATGACTAAGTTATTCTGGAAGAGATAATAATCTATGGTCCCTCCTTTAAAAGGATGTTTAAAAACCAAATTAATTTCGAAACAAAACAAACAAATACACTAACACTCTCTTTCTTATCGATGAAAGAATACAAAGTCGCTGCAAAATAAGAGAACCTTTAGGATCTTGAGGTTTAGAATAAAAATCCAAGACTACCAAGACCCGCTGAGGAAAAAGAAGTTCTTCACCAGTCAAGCAAAGAGGCCTTAGAGTCTGAAGAGAAGAAAGATACTAAGGCTTCTGAGGATAAACCCCCATAAATATCTTATTTCAAATTGTTTAGATTCGCTACTAAACTTGACTATGTCCTCATGACCTTAGGAGGGGTATCAGCTATGGCAAACGGAGTTGCTCTTCCAATGTTTGCCTTAATATTTGGAAGAATGACTGATTCTTTCAATCCTTCATCTACTGGAGATTAAGTTGTCGATGCAGCAGGAGATTAGTCCCTTTACTTTTTGTATATTGGTCTTGGAAGCTTCGCTCTAAGTTGGGTAATAATATTTTTATTTTCTCATTTCTAATCTTTGAAAAACACAGATTTAAATGGCGACTTGGATGATTTCTGGAGAGAGACAGGCCATAACTTTCAGAAAAGAATATTTCAAGGCTGTGCTGAAATAAGAAGTTGGATGGTTTGATATGATCAATCCTAATGAGCTTTCCAGTAAAATCGCAACGGAGAGCTTCTAAATCCAAGGAGCAATTGGTGAGAAAGTCCCAACATTCTTAATGACAGTTTTTATGACTCTGAGTGGGTTCGCTGTTGGTTATGCAAGAGGATGGCAAATGGCTCTGGTGTCTACTGCAGCTCTTCCTGTGATGACATTAGGTGCTGTCGCATTTGCTCTTGTTATTCAAACTTCCTAATCGAAAATAGCAAACTCCTATTCCACAGCTGGAGGATTAGCTGAGCAGGGACTAAATGCTATTAAAACAATTAAATCATTGACTGGTGAAGACTATGAATTAAAAAATTATCAAGTTAGCTTGGTTAAAGCTTTTAAAATAGCTTGCAAATATGGAGTGTGGGCAGGAGTTGGATTAGGTAAAATATTTATTTTTGTTATGAAAATCTTTTTGATTATTTTAATTTATTGCAAAAATAGGTTTAATGTTCTGCACGATGTTCCTTGATTACGCGCTAAGCTTCTGGTTTGGGTCAAAACTTGTTGGAGACGGCACTACCAATTAGACTATGGATAGAAACTACACTGCTGGGGATATCTTTGTTGTCTTCTTTGCCATCATGATAGGTAAGAAATTTATCTTTTTAACTGTTATTTTCAATAATCTTATGTTTAAATATTTAGGAGGATTCTCTCTCGGGTAGATGGGACCTTGCTTGAAAGGATTTGCCACTGGAACCGAAGCTGGAGCTAAAGTGTTTGCTATTTTAAATAGATAACCTTAGATTATTTTGCCACCGAATGCTTAAAAGATCTCTAATCTTTAAGGCAAAATTGCTTTCAAAGACATTTGCTTCAATTATCCTGCAAAACCTGATATTGCTGTACACAAATCACTAAGCATAAAAATTAATCCTAACGAGAAAACTGCTCTTGTTGGAGAATCTGGATGTGGAAAATCAACAGTCCTGCAACTTCTTTTAAGATTCTACGATCCTAATTCTGGCAGTGTTACTGTCGATGAAGTCAACGTTAAAGATTTAGATTTTAACTGGTTTAGACGTCATGTTGGGTAAGTATGTTTTCTTGATTTTCTTTTAAAGTAACTCAATTTCCTTTTTAGATATGTGGGTTAAGAGCCAGTTTTATTTGCTACAACCATTCGAGAAAATCTGAGGTTTGGAAAAGAAGATGCAACCGAATAAGAGATGATTGAGGCCTTAAAACAAGCAAATGCTTGGGAGTTCGTAAATAATCTCTAAAATCAACTGGACACTTATGTAGGGAACGCAGGAGGATAACTATCAGGAGGATAAAAATAAAGGGTCTGTATTGCAAGAGCGATTCTTAAGAATCCCTAGATTTTACTGCTCGATGAAGCTACCAGCGCTTTAGACAGAGCTAATGAAGCCATGATTTAAAAGACTCTGGATGAAATTTCAAAAGGAAGAACGACAATTGTTATAGCTCATCGTCTTTCAACAGTTAAAAACGCAGACAGAATTATTGTCTTAGATTAAGGGTAATTAGTAGAAGAAGGCACATACGAATAACTCATTAACGCAAAAGGAAAATTTGAAGCTCTTGCTAAGAATCAAATCCAAAAGGAAAAGGAAGATTTAAATTCCGAACTTGAAGGATAAGATGATAACAATGGTGCTCTTAAAGATAAAAATGAAGCTCACATAAAACTGAATAATAAAGAAAATCAAGTAATTCCTCTCAATGAAAAAAGGAAAGACTCAAATTCCCATGCTAATCCCATTCAGGAGAACACTAAAGAAATTGAAAAACAAAAGAAGAAACAGCAAGAATAATTAGAAAAGGGAATGCTTAGCAGACTCTACGAAATCAACAGACCTGAAAAAGTCTTTTTCTACATTGGAGGAGTCTTCGCAATTGCAAATGGAGTCATTTTCCCTCTCAGCGGTTTTTTACTTGGACAGTTTGTTGATGTTCTTTCATCCCCAGAAGCATCTGACTTCAAATCCCGATCTGATTTATTAGCAATTGCGTTTGTGATACTCGCCGTTGCTGCCTAGGTTTTCACAATTCTTTAGCAGACTCTGTTTACTCGGTAATTTAAGTTTGATTTTAATTTGAGTCTAAATTGAATTTGCTTTTGTTTAGAGTTGGAGAAGGGTTGACTTTAAGAATCAGATAAGATGTCTACAAAAAAATGATGAAGATGCCTGGAGGTTGGTTTGATAAACCTGAAAACAATCCTGCTAGTCTCGCTACTAAACTATCCGTTGATGCCCATCAAATTAACGGATTAACTTCCAATATCATTTCAATTTAGTTATAAAATTTCTCATCTCTCGTGACAGGTTTATCACTTGCATTTGCTTATTCTTGGAGAGTTTCTCTTGTGGCGTTAGGAGTTTGTCCACTTATGATTATCGCTGGATAAATGCAAGCAAAGTTTGTCTAAGGATTTAGTGAGAGTACAGACTCAGAGTACAAAGATTCAGGGTTGATTATTATGGAAGCTGTGACTAATATCAGAACAGTAGCATCGTTTTCGAATGAGGCAAAAGTCTCATAATTCTATGCAGAAAAACTTGAACATCCTTACAAAATTGTCATGAAAAAAGGAAACATTGCAGGAATTGTAAGAATTATTTGATTGACTCTTTCGATTGATTATCTAACATTTGTTTATTGAACTCAGGCCTTTGGATTCTCTCAGTTTGCGATGTTCGTAGTATATGCTGTGATATTCATATGTGGAGCTGTCTTTGTCAGAGACAATGGAGTCAGCGTCTAAGGAATGTTTGTGTCTATTTTCGCCATTCTTTTTGCTGCTTTTGGTGCAGGTAGATAATATTATTAATATTCACCGCCTCAATCTTAATGATAAACTATGTTTTTAATAGGTAACAGCAACTAATTTATGGGTGATGTTGGAGCTGCTAAAATAGCTTGCAAGAACCTTTTCTAGGTTCTCGACTCAGAGGATGAGATCTAATTATCATAAAAAGCTTGTTCTTCGCTTGTTTCCCAGCGTGCTTTGGGAAATATTGAGTTTAGAAACGTATCGTTTAAGTATCCTACTCGCGACGCACAAGTATTCCAAAATCTGTCATTTAAAATAAAAGAAGGATAAAAAGTTGCTTTCGTTGGTCCAAGTGGCTCAGGGAAATCTTCTATCTTGCAACTTCTACTGAGATTTTATGATAACTTTGAAGGATAAATTCTGATAGATGGTTAGGATATTCGTTCTTATGAAATCAGAGAATACAGAAGAAGTTTTGGTGTTGTAAGCTAAGAACCAACACTGTTCAATGGTACCATCTTCGAGAACATTAAGTACAACAGCTCAGGAGCTTCTTTTGACGACGTAAAAGAAGCTGCAAGGAAGTCTAATTCACTAAGCTTCATAGAGTAGAATGAGTTTGACACAAATGATAAGAAAGATAAATCAAACGAAGGAAGTGGTTTTGAAAGAAAGGTTGGTCCAAAAGGCAGCCAAATTTCAGGAGGATAGAAACAAAGAGTTGCTATTGCAAGGGCTGTCATTAAAAACCCAAATGTTCTCCTTCTCGACGAGGCGACAAGTGCACTTGATCATGAAAATGAAAAGATCGTTCAGGAAGCATTGAATCACCTCATGAAGGGTAAGACAAGTCTGTGCGTTGCCCATAGAATTTCAACAATCAGAGACAGCGATCAAATCTTTGTGATTGAAGCTGGCAAGTTAGTAGAGCAAGGCACTTATGATCAACTTATGGAGAATAAATCATACTTTTTTAGGCTTAATCAGCATTGAGATTGCATGTACTTTTTATGTTAGTTTAAGTAATCACAAATTATTTCTCATTTTTTAGCAAAATAAGAACCAAAATCAAATATCTTTTGATACTAAATAAGTCCACTAGGATTATGCACATACAATTTCAAAAAAGGATTTGTGTTGTTTAGTTTTTAATAATAATTGTTCTGAAAGACAGTTTCAGGATTTAAAGATATTGACAACAAAATTACAAAAAAATCATAACAATTAGCTAATGCGTTTATTTAGTTTTATATCTAGCAATATTATAATTTCAATACTACAGTAGCATTCAAAGGTATCTATTATTCATTAGTATTGGTTTTTCTTTTTAATGGTAATATCGTTCCAGTTCTTCGTCATCCATATCATAGTCAAACTCTCTATCAATATCCTATTCTGTCTCCGCAAATTTAGATTAATCGGGGACATAGTGCAGGGCCACACCAGGAGCTGATTCTATTTGCTTTAAATGCTCATAAACTGATTAAACTTTACTGTGGAGTTCGTCTTTTGTGTTCTTATTATCGTAATTGCTTTTCGGTGTTACATGCAGCTTATGATCAGGACCATAATAATCATAAAATGGTTCTGTAACAGGGATATTTCCATCTATTTTATTTCCCACACAGATAGATGTTTCATATGCCCAGCATCGAGCTACATTAGGAACATTATATCCACCTCCGCCTACAAGAATCATTGGAACATCGAAACTTTTCATAAACTCCACTGCCTTTCCGTGTCCTCGAGTTGAGAGGTTAAAATGCCCAAGCTAATTAATTATTTTGGCCAAAATAAGCTTCAAATCTAGAATAAAATAAACTTACTTTATCGTGGGCAAGAGAATCAGCACCGCATTAGAGGATAATTACACAAGGACGATAAACCTCCATTACTCGCTTCATCACGTCTTTAAATAGATTTTCAAAGGTGTCATCGTTCATTCCAGGCTTGAGGGGGACATTTATAGCATGGTATTTTCCTGGTCCATCACCAACTGAGTTAAGTGATCCACTTCCTATTTTCAGCAAGTAAGAGCAACAAATAAGCTAAAAAAGCATATGACTAAGCCAATTTGACTTGCAATAGTTACCTGGGAAGAAATCATCTCCATATTCGTGGAATGATACTGTTAAAACTCTATTAGTGAGGAAAAATGCTTCTTCGACTCCATCCCCATGATGAACATCAATATCAATATAAATTACACGTGGATAATATTTCAGCAGCTCAAGAGCACACAGGACTATATCGTTAACATAGCAAAACCCACTTGCTTCTTTCTTTTTAGCATGGTGGAGACCTCCTCCCCAATTTATCGCAATATCAGATTGCTAGTTGACAATCATTGCAGCGCAATCTAGGGAACCTCCAGCGCTAATTTGGCAGAAATTATACAGTCCTTCAAAGCCAGGACAGTCAGAAGTGTCTCCAATTCTAAAATAATAATAGCAATGTTGCTTCATTCGAGTTAATATTTTGATAATACTTGCTTGTCTATCGTTTTTTCGGATTATTGATATGATGATTTGACTCTAGTTTCACAACTGGATCTTGCTTCAACTTTTGAAGCTCTTGAGTCCATCCATTGCTTACGTAATTCTAAAGATATTGAAGGTAATCTTGATCATGAAACTTCAGCATTTCTTCAAAAGTTGCTTCTCTGGCAGAATAAACATCTAAATCTTTGTAGAGACCAAAATTCTGAATTAGAGAATGAGCCATCGCAACTCGCTTTGGTTTCATAGGGTGATCTTTGCTGTAGTAATACCTTAAAACAATAAAATACATTAGCTAATATGAAGTTAAAGTGACTAAATACTTGCCAATCTCAGGATTGAAGAAGTAACTTATTTTCTTGCCTTCATAACTAGCTCTGATCTCGTCCTCCATTTAGTCCTAAGCAAATCGTAGCTGGGTTTAATATTTTGCGGGATCTTTGGGAAATAAATATATTATGTCAATTTCTTTTATTCTTAAAAAATCAAAGAATATACTTTAAGTGTGCACTGTCTTCTTCAAAATAATATATTCATGGCGTCTCAAATAAAAAGAATAAATCTGCGAAATATTAGCATTTCAAAGAATAATAAGAATTCTAAGAATTATGGTTAGAATGGGTTATTTTGAAAATTAGCGGCTGTTTGTTGTTAGTTGTTAATACTTAAAAAATTAGTTTTATAATTTAGGGAAATATACCAATTGATTTCAACTAGATAGTGAATCTTGACTTGAGCGGAATTGAAAACCACATATTCGTTTTACTGATACTGTGTTAAAGTTTGATTGAAAGGAACTTTCTTCTAGTCAAAAATTCCATAACTATTGTTTTTTTAAATATCAAACTACTCAGAATCTTCATTATCTTCATACTCATTCTCCTTATGATCTTTCCTTCCATGATCTTCTTCTTCTTCTTCTTCTTCTTATTATTATATTTAGATGCATTTATGCGTAATATTGTTTTGTAAATGAAAATATTTTCTGTATTTCATATTTATTTTTTGATTTCTGTTTCACTTGCGAAACTGCCATTACAAGATCAAAAGTAACGCTTATTGATATTATTAGATGGATTAATGACTCTATGATTCAATTGAACTAAGAAATTAAAAAATTTGATTGAAAATATTGATTTAAAGGGAAGGAATTAGAAGAGAGAGAGGGATGGTGAAAGCACCTGTTAAAGTGATTATTCGAACTAGGCCAACTGCCAATTTCGCATATAAGAACATTCAAATCAACGAAACAACCAACTACATTGGAATTAATATTCCTAAAAATGTTGAGAGTGGATATGTGAATCACTAGACTGAAGACTGGGGTTTTAACTTTGATAAAGTTCTCTAGAATGTTTCATAAGAGATAATGTTCGATGTATGTGCGAAAGAGACTGTCAACTCTGTTTTAGAGGGATTTTCTGGTAATTTCACTGAATAGATGATGTGCTAATAGTTTTGAAATACTAATGTTCTTGTTCTTTTTCAAAAAGGAACAATTATGTGCTACGGTCAAACAGGCGCTGGAAAGACATTCACAACAACAGGCACAACAACCGATTACAAATATCGCGGACTTATTCCCAGAAGTATTTCGCTGCTCTTTCAAGAAATAGGATAACGATATGAGCAGCAAATTGTTGTAGGAGTATCTTATTTAGAAATCTACAATGAACTGTTGACTGATTTGCTTGGAGGTTCACTCAATCCAAATGAAGGAAATCAACAGCAGCTTGTAAGATTGTTTTAAATTAACAAAATAGAAATTGATTTTATTTTGTTAATAGAGTATTTAGGAGGATACAAGTGGCCGTGTTCATGTTAAAAATTAGCTGATCCGACAATGCAAAACTGAGGAAGAAGCTCAAGCGATGATTTTTGAGGGTGAAACTAATAGGACTATTGCAGAACATAAACTCAATAAAAACTCATCCCGTTCTCATACAGTATTCACTATACATCTAGAGATCAGAAGCAGAGTTGAATCAACTGAGAAAGTAATCATCTCTAAGCTTCATCTGGTCGATCTTGCAGGTTCAGAAAGGACTAAGAAGACTGGTAATTTATTACTGAGTGAATCAAACCAATAATTCTAAAATTGAAATTCATTTTACCAGGGTCAGAAGGACGGACACTATTAGAAGCTTAGTTTATCAATAAGTCTCTGTCCTTCCTAGAGCAAGTGGTAGTAGCATTAAGTGAAAAGCAGAGAGACCACATTCCTTACAGACAATCCAAGCTGACTAATTTGTTGAAAGATTCTATTGGAGGTAACTCAAAAACAATCATGATAGCGAATATCTGGCCTGAAGCTGATCACCTCGAGGAGACTATTTCTACTTTGAAATTCGCTACACGCATGATGAAAGTTGCAAATGAAGTCTCCATTCAATTGAAACTTGATCCCACTGTTCTCCTCAAGAAATATGAAAAAGAAATCAAGGAACTAAAATAAGGTACATTTACATTTTTAGATACGAGCTATATTTGGTTAAGCTAAACTTGATAATTGATAGAATTGGCGATGCACGATACGTTGGCAAACAGAGGAAGGATTACATACGACTAATACACTCCAGAACAACAATATGAGTAGCAAGTGCTTGCTAAAAAATTTTTAGATGGTGAAGTAGAGGATCTTGAGTTTGAATCTCTCCGCTAAGTCAAAGAACTCTTCTTCTAATTCAAGAATCTTTACAGAAATATGACTAAGGATATTGAAAACAAAAATTATGTAGAAACTCGCAGTAGCCAACAGGATCCAGTAAGATATTATTTTTTCAAGATACAAAATAACCAAATATCTTTTGTGTTTGTTCTGAAGATTTTAAAGAAAAAGACCGACAATGCTAATCCTAAAGACGCAGTTGGAACGGAAGACAACAAAACTGGATTCGGACTTGGAAAAGCAAGAAAAGATGCAAGACCTCAAGCTAATATTGGTAATAACTTAAATTTTTATTTTTTTCAAATCAACAATATTCCTTGTTTTGGAATTTTAAAGAAAATCTAGTTAACATTCCAAAAGACGAATTCCCTGAGCCAAAGCCTCTAGAAAATTCTCTGGAGAAGCCAAGTTCTCCAGAGAAAGCTAAATTGGAGAACAAAATCGTTAATGTTGATAAAAAAGTAGCCTATCAAGACTATAAGGACAGAGAGGGTAAAGAATATAACGATGCAATCGTATCTAGTATTGAGTCTCTGAAAGAAAATAAGGAAGAGATTAAGTAGGTGACAAATTCTTGCAACAGTGTTAAGACTGAAATCGATGGGTTGAAAGCGAAACTTGATAAAAAACAATCAAATAAAAACCAAGAAGTAATTACAAGATTTTCGAAATATTGACTAATAGTTTTGTTTGATTAAAGGAAATTCTGCAAGGCATCATTGACGAAGAAGAATATGAGATTATGTAGCAGCTAAAAGATAAAAAGAAGTATTACAAATAGTATGCACAATAAGTGAAAGACTTGAAATCTACAATCATTGTTATTGATTAGAATATCATCCACGTAATACTTTCAAGCAATCAAATTAGATCATTTAACTCATTATTTTGTTTTGTTTAAAAAGACCAAAAACCTACTTCTCGTAAAGTTTGAAGAATGGTTCCAAAAGAAATATGGAATCTCCGTTAATGACATTGAAAATCCTCTAATAAACTAGCCTAGTGAAGAAGATATTTCAGAAAACAGATCAGATGACATTGATCCTGAAGCTCTTGCATATATTAAAGCTAAGAAGAAAGTAAAAGTTAAATGTTTTACAATGTTCAATCTTAAATTATGTTTCTTTTTAGGTCTCTCAATTGCAGAAAGCTCGCAAATAAGAAAAGTATAAAAATTGAAAGTCTCCTCCTATTCGATTTTATGCAGCAAATAAATATAAATTGTAAAATATCACTATTTTCTTTGTATATTTTGTTCTGCTCATCAGTAGCTTTAACTTCATTAATCCTTTCTGATCTTTACATATCTCCTTCAAGAATCTTCTTCCTCATCGTCTTTTTTCTCTGCATCGCTGTCAGATTCAACTTCATCTGGAGGATTGGATGGATTTGGCTAGAAAAATAATCAATTTTAAATCTCCTTATTTTAAATAATAATTGCACTACTTCTGGATGTTCTTCTGTGTCTTCTTGTTCTTGCAGCATATCAGAAGGTTCAACTGGCAAGAATGAATGCTGATTAAACTTGAATCCATATCCCACATAGATATTGCAGTAGCCTTAACTCTTAAAAAAGGCATATGGATTTATCATTGGAAAATTAAAATAAATGTGTGTGCATACATTTGAAATTAGATACGCTCCAGGCCAAGTGAGATTCTTAAAGCACACGCAGTTGTAGCTTATTTGAGAGGACTAATATGTTTTAGATATTGGTTTTATTAAGACAAAATGTAAGAATTGTGTACTTCATCAAGACTATTGTATTATTGCTGGTCACCATAGAGCCTTTTCTGCCAATTTGTTTCTTCCTCTTCTCCGCCTGCTTCTCCCTCAGGTTTCTCAAATGGAGCTTTACACACAGATTAAGTTAACAGAATGGAAATCGTTTTTTGGTTACACTTGTCTTAAGCAATATCTCGGAGTCTTTCGATTTGAGTATCAGGATCAGCTTCTTGTATTTCTGCTTTTTTCGTTTCCCTGTCTTCTTCTGATAACTTTGGATCAACATACGCGCTTGCCCTTCCTTGTTTTTAGAGACAAGGATGCAAATGAACCTGTTTTTTGTTTAAAATGAGCTTTTATTTTCATATTATGAATGAAATCAAATTACCCAGCTTTCAGCTCCTTATAACTCTGAGAATTCAGGTAATTTAAACGGTTCATCTTCGAACATAACATCTGGTTCTCCTTCTTCAGGAGCCCTGTAGAGACCTTTTGGGACCAACTCTGACCCAAAGGTAATCCTAACTAATTGAGCTTTCAACTTGAAAAAGAGAAAGTCCATTTTTTATCAAAGTAAATGACCTTCTCCAACGAAGATTTACGAAATGTTTTTCTTTTCCTGGGAAGGGAGGATATGTCTTCACCAAGTTATTGAGATCGCCCGTGCATAGATATTTTATCTATCTTGCTTAGACAACATGTTCTGGAGTAATAAGAGGTAGTTCTATCCACTCCTCAAGGACTTTGAAACAAACAAAATATAATCTATTAGATCATAAGTTATTATCTTAAATTTACCATCGTGAGTCACCCAAAAGGTATATTTATTAGCTCCCTCTCCTTTTTATTCACAGCTTCCTGGCAAAACATCGCTATCTTTATTTGAATATAATCCCTAAGCAACATAGTAATCCTTTCCTCTAGTGAGATATTTCCCCCAAAAGCGCATAGAAGTAGCTTAGAATTAGTCAGCTAATTTTCTCACTGAAGCAGCTATCTTAAATGACTCTTCTTCTGAGAAGCCTACTCCAGCAAGCTCGAGAAGCGAACTATCTTCATAGAAATTAGGGAACAGAAGCTTATCTTTGAGAGGACTTTGCTTCTTGAATTCCTAAAAGTTCAATAAATCATAAATATATTTGTTAGCTCTCCAAGCCAATTTTACCTTAAGGAGCGTCAACGATTTCTAAATATACTCTCCATGTTCGGCAGCTTTTAGAGGGATGTTATTAACTTCTTGATCTGAAAGGGGATTTGTGAAGCTAAACGAATTCTTTTTGACATAATCTGAAAGCAATTCAAGATATCGAAGATCCTTAGTGAATTTATTAGGTTCCCTGATGAGTTTATGAAAGAGTCTGTAAAGATGTTCATGTATGGAAATAGAATCTACTCCTTTATTTTATCTTATGAAATCTGTAATTCGCAGGACTATTTCTTCATCCCCTTCTGTGCTCAACACGGTAGCCATTAAACTCTTAGAATCTGCCAGTTGTTTTCCAAATAATTAAGCAAATTAAAGTTGTACACAGATATTCTTTTGTTTGGAGCTGTTTCATTTGATTTATCATTTCAAATAAATGAAAACAAACAATCATAAAATAGAATTTTTCTTAGATTTAAAAAGGAATTGTTGAAGGAAAGCACAATTTAATTAATTATTCTTTTTCTAAAGAATGAACATTTTTCCAAGTAAATCCAGTGTAGTTAACATAACAATTACATCTTAATTCTTCATTAAGACTATTTGGAAAGAAGATTCGTGCACTTTTTATCTCTAGGATCAAACACATAAAAGCTAGCAGAATCTGGTTGAGGTAGTTGATAAAAGAGGAATTTTGAGGAGAATGGGAAGAATCCATTAGGCGATATTAAAATATCATTGACAGACCTATTTTGCGGACTGAAATCAGGGAGAACAAATGAAACAGCAAGAGAAGAGTCTGAAAGGGATTTATCTTCTTGAATAAGAACGATAAACAAATTGATTTTATCTCCTCTTAGATTATTTTGCAGGTAGTGAATATTCGGTGTTTTCTTGAGGTTGTTATTAATTGTGAATAAATATGAGTACACTGTCTCCGATTCATTGATTGTGAGCTCTTCCTTATCGAGGGGAACTTTCTAAATAAGTTTGTATCTCAATTCATAAATCCTTTTTTCTGGCAATAATTCTTTAACGAAGATTGAATTCATAATAATTGCAATATGTGTGGAACTTTGAGCAACTTTAACATCGTGTTGGCCTGATTCTGCAAACCAATCTAGCTTTTAAGGAGCTAATTGTAGTAAAGATTAGGTCTATTTCCATGGGAAGAAAACGTGATTAGATGAGATTCTATATGAAGCCATTGAGGAAGAGTCTTCCGAAGCAATTGTATCGAAGAAATCTATGGTCTATTAGGTTGTCATATTTTTAGTAATTCGAGGTGAGAGTAAATAGAGAAACTAATCATCAGTCAAAATGTTAACTCCGTTAGTTTAATGTTGAGCCTCAAATTCGATTTGCTGCTATTCCAATAAAGTATTTTATTCTTTAGAAAACTTCTTTTGTTCCTCTCGAGAGAGTTAGGAATATTTCGTAGAATTCATGAATTTCTTTATCTGCGAATATTAATTAGTTTCCGGGCGATACTTGATGAACAGAGTGAAACAAATGCTCTTTTGTGCGGAGATATTCGAAGAGTGATTGCATGTGTAAATATGCCAATTCTTTTTCTCTTAGTATACCATGAAATATCTCTATCCGCATTCTGACACTTAAATGTATCGTATCGAATCGGGAGAAGGTGAAAATGAGTACGGCCTTCCGTTTTGATTCGCGTTGACTCTAATTTCGATCGGATACGAACTCTCCATTTATCCACTAGCGTTCAATGTAATCAAATATAATTTATTATGAAAGTATCCTTAGTTTGGAATTTGAGCGGCAAAAAGCATCTCTGTCTTATTGTCCCGTCTGCTTATCTCCATCGGCATTTTGAACTAAATGTTTTTGTTCTTTGCAGCAGGGATATTGCGATATTCTATATTTTCCTTTAATTTGCCTAGCAATTATGAGCAGCTTTAGAGTTGTGCCTTTTTCCCTGTGTTTTCATCAACTTCTTGAAGGTATTGCTGATAATCTTGGAAGCTGCCTCCAGTGATTCTCAAAGGCACTAGACCTTTAAACACCTTAGAAGAATAATAGAAGATTCCAACATGCAAAATACCGATTTTTATTCCTGTGCTAGAAGATACTTTGCGTTCTGACTCTAGATTCTACTATAAGGCTTTGTAGTTATTCTCAAATTTGAGTTGATATTACTGCTGTAGCTTTGGGTTGTAATTAGAAGGGTTTGGATGATATTACTGTTATTACTGCCATTAAGATTATTATTGAGATTATTAGTATTATTGTGGTTGCTATTGGAAAGGATTGCCTTACATTGGTGCAAACTGTTGATTCTACTATCCAATAGAAGCAGCAAATTGTGGAGGAATGCAGTTTTGAATCATTTAAGCTGGGAACTGTTAGTTTTAATTGCCCATGTTCAGTTAGGGATTGGGTTGGAAGGATTGAAACCGAGTTTATAATAGTTACTATTTCTGGTAAGCTTCATTATTCTGAGGCTAGTTAAGGTTATTAAAGGTCTGAAACGGAGCATTCTTTTCAGTAGAACTTAATTCGGTTTGGCCCAACCCAGGGTTTATCTGATTTTAGGGTACTTTTTAGCTCAAATTTCCTCCTTCTTCTTTAGGTTCGTTTAGCTTGTTAAATGAGCCTGTGTTGTATTCTGCTTCTAAGATCATTGCAGTATCTGGATTGTTGCTCAAATTATTATTCTTTGTAAACTAATTTAATTGATCGATACCTGTTCCTGTATTTGTGCTGAAGTGATCATTATTAATAGAACTAAAAGCAATACTACGAGATTTAACATTTCCCTTAGTCAATTCAGAAAGATTCATCTATGTCTAATCTATCTGATTTATGTTGGGAAAATACTCACTTTTGTCTTAAACCTCCTTTTTCACGCTGTCATTGTTCTCAATCAAGCTCTCCGGCAATCCAGGAGAAGATACTTTTACACTAACTTTTGCATTGTTTTTGAATCCGCAATCAATCTGATCCATTTCTAAGCTATGATGACCGTCTTGTTAAACCCATTTCTTGTTTAGATTGTTGCTACAATTATTATTGAGATTCGAAAATCCCTTTTCGTTCTCGTATTTGTCTTAATTAACAACAATGAAAAACTTTTACAATGAAGCAGTAGATTGATTCTATTATGTTGCCTTCTTTTTTTTGCCAGCAGCGGGCGCCTATTATGAAGGTTCTTCTAGTGGCGCAGTATCTGCTTGATCAGGTTTAAGAAGAGATAATAAATGACATTCTTGAAAAATATTTCTGCTCTCACTCGAAAGAGAAGCATTGGTTAATTTAATATCTTGTTCCGGCTTGAGAGGAAGGAGTTCCCACTCTTCTTCTTTGGATTCTTTGGTTTTCTTCTATTTTTTACCATCGCCTTTTCAAAAAACAAAAATATTTTGTATTTTAATAAAACCAGTGTTATTAGTTACTGTTATCTGTTTTTCCTTTCTCCTTCATCTAAAATACGTAGGTTTAGATCTTTTAAGTGAATAAAGGGGTCAAATATTTGTTTTGAGTCCCTCCAGCTAGGAGAATCTAATTTTTGGAGACTTCAACTGCCTGTGCATTGCAAAGAGGCCTGAGACCTGGCATTATGTCCTTCTTGATAAGCATACTTATGCCCCAAGTGCATGAAATCATGTTCTGTTTAAAATTTAAAGATAAAATCAAGTAGTTTTAAGATATATTGTTACATCAGAATCATCTGGAACTAGACGAGTGATGAGATCACAAAGTTAGGGCATTTCAGTGTTATTTTTTTTTCCAGAAAATACACCGCCAAAGAGAAATAGAATAGGTTCTTCTTTAGTTTTTTTCTTCTAGATAGGAGCTTTATTGATGGTAACAGCTGCTGGATATAATCTATTAAAGATTGGATTCTATGGCATAAAGCCATTAGGACAATTAGATTCAGGTATGATTTGGAGTATTTACCAGGAAAGATCTCCCTTTGTGTTTATGATGAATATCTCATTAGAAACCAGGAATTCTACTTAACTCTTCAAGATAAAGTAGTTGAAGAAGCTGTCTTCCTTTATGATTTTCCCATAAATCACAAAGAGATATTCCTTATACATTGCAATGGTGAATTCTGTTAAAAGAGCTTACTTTCCATTTAATCCATCAGGAAGCATAGGGAGCTCTTGAAAATCATTTAGTCTACCATCTTTCAGGTTGGCATATTCAGGAATAGCAAATTTATAGTGCTTGAAGTTGAGTCCCCCGATAGGAACGTTAAAGAGAAAAACAGTTTTGTTTTCATAGTCCACATAATGTTAAGTCTGATCAGTGAAGTGAAGTAGTCCCTATTGATTGTAGAATTAGCATCTCTCAGTGTTGAATATCACTGTATCTTCTTTTAAGGAAGGAAACACCTGTAAAAAATAACAAACATTATTAGAACAAAGTAGTTTAAGAAACTAAAACACTCATAAACTATTCTGATAAAGGATAAAAGAGTTAGAATTGATTATCCTCCTTTTCCTTCGTATTTTAAAAAATAAATGAACATTTTCGATCAAGTTTAACAGAAAAATATCTTATGTTAAATTGATTGTTGAGCTTCTGCCGGCCATTGCCCACCTCTAAATATCAACAATTTAATTGCTACTTCCTTTCCGAATATTACCAAATAAATACCAGTGGAGATAAAGGGAGAAGCATTCAAAAACTTAGCAAGATGTATCTGCTTCGAGAGAGTTTCTGGAGCGATCATCGAAGGCGTTGAAGAAGGAAGGAGCGAATTGTACATGTGTTATTACATTTTGGACAAGCTCGTGCTTGCTTTTGAAAGGAGGCTTTATCCAGCTAGTTTTACTCTCAATTCGCTGATCACTTCACTTTCAATGAGCTAAGGAAGGAATTACTTTAAATGGGGATTGTATTTTCCAATTATATATTATAAATACTTATCCATACGAGAACCGAACTCAATTTTAGAAGCAAGCTACGCAGGGAGGCGGGGAGTAACTGTTTTTGAAATATTAAGATTCAATTGTCCCTTCAAAACTTGTACAAATGCTCCGTAAATGTATGCAATATGATCCAGAGATTATGCAATATTTTCAGGGGACTGAAATGCATAATTATTCATTGAATTTACATAATATTTTTCATCGAATGAGAGATTTTCTTGTGGCAAACGAGCTAAGTGCTTGCTTTTGAGAGAATGGGGTGATCCGCTGAATGCTGGAATATTCTTAGGAAAGCGAGGACAGAAAATGATTTTAGAGTTGCTGAACGAAGAAAGTTGCTAGACAATCTCAGCAAACAAATGAGGGTTAAGAGAGAGTGGAGAATTCGGGTTTGCAACTGCATTCATGGCCAGAGAATGCGATAGAATAATCAAAGTTGGCTGGAATCCTCTTACCAAAGGGAAAACTAAATTTCTGAGAACTTCTCTTAATTTTCCACTAGACACTCTAAAAGAATTAGAATTTTAAGCTTGATTCTCAATAATCTTATCAATGCAAGGGCTGATAAGAGGCATGAACAGAGAGTGCTTTGTGTAGACGTCTTTTTATCGCTAAGTATTGTTGACATCGTAGAATGTATCTAAAGTCGAATGCGTCTTTTGAGATAATTCAATATTGTCATCGAAGAGTGAAATATACTAAAGAGATCGACTGTTCTCCCCGAAGGAGTTGAAATTAGCAATACCATTATCAAAACCATCCAGGTTAATAAAGGAGATGTGAGGTAAATTACTTTGGGTGTACACATCTTTTTCTCTTAGTTTGGAATAAAAAAAGTTGATCGAAATTGCAGTTGGATTGACGAATGGTTCAAGTTCCAGAAGGGGCACATCCTTCAGAAAGAATGTCGCATTGAAGTCGTTATCGCTATCAGTGATGCGGTCTAAGATTTCGTTTTAATAATTAATGAAAAAGTGAAGATCTCTGTTTAAGCAAATAACTTTGAAAATGTAGTCTTAAAAGAATGTCATGTAGTCTAAAGGAAGTTCGCCTTCTTCTTATCTGATCCTATTATTCTCTTGAAACTTGTCATCAAGCAGAGTGCGAAGATTTAGGAGCATTAAATAAGGAAGAATCTATTTCTTCAAGAATTCCTTGATTTCTTCAAAGAAGCTCGTATTGAAAATGCGCTTTAATCTCAACCCACCCAAAAACATGCCATAATCGCAGTAGAGCTCTTAGATATATCTGTAGCACTTTGAGATTGTGTTAAGATGTTACAGATAAGCACTATTATCCTTAAATTGTGAGGATAAATAAGTATTAGAACTTGATTATTTTCTTTCTCTCTCTTCTCGCTAATATTCCTTTCCAACTTTTTCACCATAATTCGGAGACTGCATGATTACTAAAACTTGCAACCCATTGCGGTAGTTGCTGAGATATTTTTAAGATAATAATTTTTCATTTAGTTTACTGAATTCGCAAGAACTACGCGAACTCAGAGATAACTTTCCTTGCTAGAAATGCTTTCTGTGGCAAATCATAATTTCTCTGCTTTTTCGTTGTTTCTTTTTGCCGGAAATATTACAAACTAACTTAAGAATTACTCTATCAATGGCATACAAATCCAAAATCTTTATATGAGATTATTTTTTTAGTCCCCCAATTCGCTCCCAACAGCATCGGCAATTTAAGTTCTTCCTAAATAGAATTAAAATGAAATTTTTGAATAAAAAGCGGTATTACTTTCAGTCTCAATCAAATTCTCAAGATTTTAAGTATTTGTTTATTTAAATAAATAATACAATTAGTAACATATACTTCTTGATTTAGGTTCTAAAGGTTGTTATTCTTTATTTTCCACAAGAGAGGTAAAATTAATGATATTTCGATCTCTCTAGCTAGCCAAGAACAATTTATGATTTATGATCCCAATTCAGGATTACTACCCTTAAATGATGTGGTTATTCAACAATAGTCCTTAATCGCAAATGATTTTAGAATAAGTGATGCTTTTTTTCTTGTTTATTTTTAAAAAAGAATTCTAAATTGGCTGCTTTTGTGTTCTTTGATTCAATATCAATTGAGAACTTAGATAAAATCCCAAAATTATTGCATACAGGAAGGACACACTTTCTCAGTTTCTTCAGAATACGTTGAGATACAGCGATAGCAGTAAACCGCATGTTTGCAAGGAATCAGAATTGTATCATGTAATCTCTTGAAGCATTTTAAGCAAATCGTTTCAACTTTATGAGTTCTTACTCCTTCTGTGATTTTTTCTTCATTCGCCTTTCCAACAAAACAATAAAATTCTAAAACGTTTCCTAATCTGATCCTCATTGAATCCTTTATAATATATTCTTCACTAGTAGCTTCTCCTGGTTTTCCAAGCCGTATCCAGATCCTACACCAAAAGAACAGTTTTACTTAAATAAACCATTTACTTGTTTCAAATATTCATACCCATTTTTTGAGTTATTGTCATTGAAAATAAGCTCTTCTCCATTTAGTTAGAGAAAAGCATGACAAGAGCTTATTTAATTATCATCTTAAAAGAAAAAATCGCATTATTTATTCCTTCCAAAAGAATAAATATCTCTCTAAGCAAAATCAATGGAATAAGTTATCCCAATACAATTTTTTAAACCAGAAACACGAGAAGTATCAGCTATTTATACAGTTATTTTTCGTTTATCAGCTGAGAGACTAACCACTTAAAGCAATTGACTTCCCATTAGCATAATCGTTTTATCTTACACCTTGATTTTCTTAACTCTAATGAAAGTGCCTTCTTCACTTTCAAGATCTTAAATGCTGTATATTTGTTGATCTGGTTTGAATCT
>Ga0302285_10000349_pt1 | contig 26027 bp, 23 predicted proteins | sample III_Fen_E2_2_FD_200455 | JGI IMG/M metagenome (GOLD analysis project Ga0302285, IMG submission 200455) | Peat permafrost microbial communities from Stordalen Mire near Abisko, Sweden - III_Fen_E2_2 | ecosystem: Environmental > Terrestrial > Soil > Wetlands > Permafrost | place: Sweden: Abisko... | reverse complement strand
ATATCATAAATATTTTGGAAAGCACATTAGCAATACACACTCATACACATGTAATAAGTCATATTCTGAAATTGACTTTGTCTAGAATATCTGCAAGCTTCTATTATTAGGGATAAATTCAAGAAGCACAAATTAAATATTTTTAAAAGTGTATCAGATTAGCTTTGTACATCATACGACTCATAAGTAGTTCAAGATCCTTAAAGTTTATTTTAAGTTTATGTGAAATAGTAGTTCTACCATTTTTGATAATTGCTTGCAATCTGCTTAAAAGCAAATATCATACTAAATCAATTCTCGCTGTATTATTCATATTATTTCTTTAAAAGCGACTCCCACATAATAAGAGTTAATTACCAGAATTCAAAGGTCGTGGGTGCATCTGATTTAAGAGAATTCATAAAGAGATGTGAATTAGCCAATAAATAGAAAGAATTTGAAAGAAAACAAAAACTAATTATCAGTTTCTTTCTCTGACAAAGAAAGAATTCACTCGATATAGAAACACACAGGAGAGAAAGAGAGAACACAAATAAACAAACGTGTGCAAGACAAGGTGAGTGCCACCCAAGATATATATAGAGCCCTCATTCTATTTCCTTAATCCATACAGTTACATGGTGTTTATCAAACTGTAATTCAAGGATAACATAAAGAAAATCTTGATAGCAAAAGAAGAAATATCATGGTAAAAGATATGCGAGATCCTACATTAAATCTTCAAACTCGGCGATTCCAATTCAATCCATCTCGTCTACGAAGATGAAGAAGAAGCGAAGACAATCGAAATCAAATCCAACAGCGAGCTACTTGAGACAATTAACAAGAAACTGCTGAAATAATTCATTAAATTCTTTGTGTTTTATTCGGGTGCAGTAGAAGCTGATATCGCATTCACTTCGTTGACTGATGTGAATTAGAGTAGTATTAGCTCAGCGTTAGATAGTTCACGAAGAGGAAAGAAAAAAAAACCCAAAAAAGACACCAATGATGCGATTTCTAGTTCATCTAACAACAACAGTAATTCAGCTGAACTAAAATAATCTGAGAAAAACTGTAAGTCTTAAGAAAAAGGAGATGTAATATCTGGGATAGTTGAAGATACTTCTCAACCAGCTGTCAGTCCTAGCTAAAAATTGAATTCGTTAATTGAAGTGGAAACCGGTGAACATCTCAAGAATATACTCTCCAAAGCGATCAACAAAAGCTAAGTTTTCGAAGAAATCAAAGGTAAAATAAGATAATTCATCTCTGAGAACAAATCATCCAATGATACTACCTCAGAGAAAGCAGCAGATATCATCGAGTATCAAGTCTAAACGAATCTCTAGCATTTATCGGACTTGTTCGTGCAGAACATCCGTGATGTTATTGATGACGAAATGCTAAAACAGCTGAATGTCAGTGAGCTTAGCAAAAAGTAACTAAGTTTAGATATAAACAAAGCTGGGGTTGAAATGGATTCAAACAAGTAATTGCCAAGAAAAGATGACGAACAAACATTGAAGTTAAGTCCTGCGGAAAATACAATTACTTCTAAACATTTTTATCCTTCAACATACTGTCCGACTCCTACTGAGCAAGACACTGTGCTATGTGACTAAGAAGAGTCCGTTTATGAATGTGATGTTTAAACTAAAAAACCAAGAAAACACACCACAGATCATGGCAAAATGTTAGAACTAATTCAAGAATAGCATGATTAGAGTATTCTAAATATCGAGAATGCACTGCTCTAAAGCTAAAGAGTCTCCGAAGCGCAGATATGCTAGACATTCGAGTAGAGCTACAAGAGTATCCGTCATCTTTTTGACTCCATGGCTTAGAAATCACTTAAAACACCTATTTCTGCATTGTAACTTCGTTTACTGCTTGATAAACAAGTGTAATAGTATTCTCTGCTTGATTCATATTCCGATGAAACACCAACGTAACAGGTATCTACGCCTCAAGCGGAGAAGTCAAATAGCTTCGATGACACGATTGTGTAAGTTATAGCACCACTTCACAGCTTCGAGAATGAAAAGATTTTTACGTAAACTACTTAATTCCATCCTGTAATTTCTACAGGACTTATCCCGTAGGATTTCTAAGTTCCACTGAATAACAATCTCGAAGAAGATCTAGAGCAGATATAGAATATGCCTGCTCTGATAATGACAAAGAAAATATCGCATTCTTTTGTGCAGAATGTTTGAGATAAAGATAAATAAGGGGGATAATAAAAAAATAGAGAAAATATGATTAATTTGATGATTTCTTTAATTAAAGTGCTCATTTATCGTTTCTCTGTGTGAGTGTGTGTATGTGTTGTCTTTATTATTTTCCGCAGAACGTTTTTAGTGAAGAGAATATAAAAACATATGAATGAAAACCCACTTTATTGTTCTGAATAAGTTAATAAAAATGAGGATACATCACACCAAAATATAACAAAAAAACACATGAAAGTTATTTCATTAGCTGCTTGGCTGAACCACTATGAAAAACTGCATAAAATCTACATTCAGCCAACAAGAGCAGTGGATATTAGCTGCGAGCAGAACACCCATCCGAAGGTAACCAAGAAAAGCAAGCAAAGAATGAGCATTATGGATCCACATACTTTTCTGAACAGTTCTGGACCTACAAGTGTCTTGAGGAAATCTAATGGATGCAGTAAATCAAATTTCATTCTGCCAGGTGGGTCTGAAAGTGGTGGGAAATTATTCGGCGAATCTCTTCCAAGCCCGTTAGTTTTCGTTGTAGCTACATTTACAGGGAGAATCTCAATGCTCAGACAGACTTACCCTTGGATAATTGGCTTGTTAGCTTTATCACGAACTAATGGATTGTAAACTTAATACCAGATCTTATCTGACATCTTAGCCTTACGATTAAGTTCTTTGAGTTGTAGTACTACTGATTTTTATCGCTTCACACATTTGTCGATGAGTTTATGCTAGTTTAGATCGACAATACAACTACCAATGATGTCATCTGCCATGACTATGTCCTTATCTAAGAGTTGCACCTTTGACAAAATAAAAATATGGTATTCAAAGAAAGAAAAACAGAATTTTTCAAATGGTATTTTTACAAATAGTTTATCTCCACCATATTCGTCATTTGTCAGAGGGTATTGCTGCTTGAATTTCATTCTCCAATTGAAGAATCCATTGGCTCTGCATCGCCAGTGAATATCCGTTTCTTATGCATCTTCTGATTTATTCTACAACCCGATTCTGACATAAACATCATTGCATTTCTCCATTTCGTCCTTGAACACACAGTCCTTAGTCTCCCAGACAATTACTCTAATCTCATATTCATTTCTGGCAGGCCTAGAAATCGGCAAGGGCGGATTTGCCTTTATGGTAGCTTTTGGGATCAACTCTACCCATAACTCAAGGTTGCCTTTGGATACACTCTCGTTTTCAGGGAAAATATTTCGATTCTCAAATGGTTTGCGTTCGTATTGCAACCATTTACCAGTGAAAAGTCTGTTTTCCATGTCGATAACAGTCTTCCCAATCATTTCATCTGAACCCATGACATCATCCCAAACTTAGACTTCCAGAGATGCACTACCAGGTAATTTACATTCGAAGTCATACTGAATATAGTAATCAGGGTTGTTCGTGTTCTCACACTTCGTTTTTTCTAATTAAATTGATTGCATCGATTAATCAAAATACGAATTTTGTAATTAAAAGAATTAATCAAATTACCTTTAAGATCAACGATTTTATCACCCATTTTCAGGATAAGATACGAATCTGGTGAAGCACCTTCTCCTCCGATATTCTTCCCTCGTGTAATATAAATTCTAGCATAATACGATCTCTCCTTGAGTAGTTTCTTTAGCTCATCAACTTTCTTAAAATATTCTGGATTTCCAGAATCAACAAACAGACACTTCAACACAGCAAATTTCGTTGGTTCTTCAGGTGGATCGAAGCTAAATAGATCTTTCTTAGCTCCTCTAGACTACCCTCGCATTATCGGTATGCAGGTGAGCTTCTTCGAGGGCTAGAATTTATCTTCAAATTCAGATAAAAATATCTCCCTGTTTTTTTTCCATTCCGGAGTCACATCAAGATCCTCATCGTCATCTGTATCAAAATCCTCATACTCCAAGACTTGGATCCCACCTTTTTTCCTGAAAAGCGCTAACGTTTTACTGTCAATATTAAACCCTTTCTTTTAACCATCTGGATCTTCATCTTTAACAATCTTCCCTTCCTTTGGCATATCCTCAAAATGCAAAGATTTCTTGGAAGTTGTCTTCACAGAAAATGACAGACTATCAGGTGGAGCAAATGTCGATATTTCAAAATTTTAAGGTTTTTTGATATGTTTTGGTTTTTCAGAATGCTAAGAATGCTGGGAAGTCAAAGGGAGAGCATGTTCAGAGTTGTTAGTGACGTTTAATTCATTCAGGGATTCATTCTCAGCAGCTGAGTTTTTAGATTTATTCTAGTCATGCTCATTCTAAGCCACTTTTAAAGCAAAGTCCTTGTTTTTATTATTCTAATACTACGCACTTCCTTGAATCTCATTCTAGCCCTATTTTTTTGGATTCAAGTAATCAGTTTCATTCGCGTTATCAGGTTATGTAACTAATATCGGTGGTTGCATGATAAACTCGTTATCCTTAAAAGTATCTTGATCCCTTAGATCAATTATACCAGTTGGTTTTTTAGTAAGATCAAGAGGCTTTAGAGGCAGATTTGTGATGAGCTAAGGATGGCTATGAGTTTCTTTATTTTTATAAGCCGAACTAACAATGATCTCCCCACCATCGAAGCTCTTTTCTCGTACATCCATGACTTCAAATTCCTCTTCGACAATGCGGACAGCTTATTTTTTGTTCTTCTTGTCTTTCGTAGGTGAATTAGAAGGCTTTGTATTAATCACTTTGATTTTTTCTTCATCTTCAATATCTTCTGTTTCTTCCATGATCACATCATCCATATCTTTCTTGTTGATGTAATGCTCTTGGAGATTCACATGGTTTCGTGTATCCGTCTTAGGATTATCTTCTTCTTTTCTCTCATAAATCACTCTTGCTTTTTTCTCTTTTGGGGCCTTATCTTTGTCTTCTTCTTCGTCTAATTTCGATGCCATACGCTTTTCCATGAATATTGCCTCCTTCAAGCAATCCAATAACTAAAAACAAAACACATAACAAAAACATCTATTTTTTCCAAAATCTCCAACAAATAACTAACTTACACTCATTTCACTTTCGATATCGAATGGATCTTCTGCTGCTTTGGAGTATTTCAGAAACGGTACGTCTTTAAACGCAAGTGATCCATATCCTAAGAAGCTATACGGCTCTGATCTTGAGCAATCCCAGAGGAAGATATCCAATACAGGATCAAATGATTTATTCAATGGTACTTGAATCTTCAACTCAACATACTGATTTGCATTTCCTCCACCATTAACAACCCTCATTTCATCTGTTTTGTAAGCCTTAGCGGAATCACCAGAGACATCTAAACTTGCCATTATTTTTGAAAGCTTCACACCTAATGCTTCTTAGTCAATATCTCGTACACCAATCAAGAAGAAACTCATCGTTTTCATCTCAAAATGAGGATACAAATTATCCCGAGATTATATGATATCACTGTAATTACTTGGGATTAGTGTGTATGAAAGTAGCAGCTATCCAGTGTACTAAGAACACAAAATGCCAATAAAGCAAAAAAGAAATTAATAACTTGAGTTTACAATTAATTCTAAAAATCTAAGTCATTTGTTACCTCTCCTGTGGCATCATACTTCACTGGATACCACTTTGGTCTTCTGTAGAGAATATCGAACAATTATGGTGGGAACGATGGTGTTAGTTAACTTTTTAGTTTAAATCTAACATGAGATGCTTCAAGTGGTATCCATATCCTCCCAATCAAATCCTTATCAACTTTATCAGGATCAGCAATGAATATCCCAGAATCATTCAATGACATATTCGCACTGTCTGATTCCTAAGGAGTAGTCTATTCAGCTTGGGATATTCTACTCTTCGTCAAGCCCACTTTCGAATCTTCTAGTCTTGAAGCATTTATTTTACTATTATTATTACTAGCATTTTCATTATTATTCCCTTCGACTTTGTCATCAACGTCATCTCCAGCTGGTTTGTTCAAGATTTTACTATATAAATTGCCAATCTTCTTCTTCAGATTAAACGTGTCAATTTTATCCAAGAAATTATTCCCTGAAAGACCACCCTCTTTCTTTGGCAGTGATTCATCACAGTCATAGACAGTTAAGAACATTCCTTTAGTTGGATATTTCGTTTTCATGATGCTTTCCATGGAAGGTAAGGACACATTCTGGATGTTGATTGTTTCAAACCAGCCTGGATTCAAGGTTTTTTATTTAGCTTTAGAAGTTCCGATTTTTCCAGCACATTTGATTTTAACAAAAGGATCGCATCCACCTGTTTCATCAGCAGGAGGTAAGCCTCGACCTTGATATAGTTGCACACGTAAATCATATTCCTATCGATCTTGCATTAGTTTCAGTTGTTGCTGTTCAGTTAAGAGTACTCTTTCAGATTTTGGTCTAAATTTTAATAATGATACTTTTACGATCAAGAAACCAGCAAACTCATCATCCTTTACTAAATCAAGGGATCTATCTTCCTTCAGCTCGACTAAGATAGTCTCATGATCGATTTCACAGTTGAATTCACTTTGTGTTCTTAAGATTTTTGAGGCGCTTTTTAAAAGAAAAAAATAATTAATAAAAATCAACAACTAAAATTCAAAAAATAATAACTTTTTAAATCCTATCCTTACGCAATCCTATTGAAGCTCATCCTTCTATCCTCTCGATTTTGATCAGTTACATAGAATATCAAATCTGGAATTTGCTCTGGATCATCTGGGAAAATAACTTTTCTTTCTTCTAAACTTTCAAACCAATTAACCTATCCACTGATATTGATTTTTGGTTATGTTGCCAGCATATAAGGCCCAATGCTAGCATGAACAATCATATCACTGTTCTTATCAGGTATTTCATTCCCTTCTAAGACATCCACCCATAATAGATACGATCTCATTTTCGTTTATGGTGATGGATTGTTAGGGAATGAAAACTGCAGATTCTTTACAACAGTCTTTGGTTCAGCTTTGTTGTAACTTGAGCAAGAATACAAAAGTCTACCTCGATAATGTGATCCCAGTGTAGATCCGTAGAAATTCATCAAATCAGCTTCTTTTCCACTTGCCGATGTGGGAGCTCCATAAAGATTAGCCCATTTTGGGACATGCTTTTTATATTAAATATCAGCCAAGTTGATTTTAATCTGGCCTACTAAATCATCGTCACTTGCGAAATCCTAATCGTACAATGCAAGAGTGATTTATTTCGATTAGCAAGGGAGCATACACTGTAGTTTAATACATTGATTCCATTCTGGATTTCTAGATAAGACAACGTTAGTGTTTTTGATTACACTACCGAATTTAGCCACTACAAAGGCATCAATCCTATGGAAGAAATATTCCAAAAATTAAAGAGATAAATAAGCTATTAAAGACTAAAAATAAAACCCAAATCAAAATGAATCTGAAAAATATTTAGAAACTACAGAAATCTAAATGTAACTGTAGGTTAAAAGAAAGTTTAATTATTATTATTTTTTTTACCCATCAAGATTAGAGTCAAGACAAGGAAGGTTTTCAGCACGATAGATGTTAATCTGACAAAAAATAAGCAAATCCCCCCATTAGATTAATAGATGTAACCAAGTGAAGCAAGAAGTTAAATATTTTTTTGGGTGTTTACCTCTATTTAATGCCCTGTTTGTTCGACCTTAGTTGGTACTAATGCTTTCTCTTTTCCTGAAGTCTATAAAACACCAACAAAAAGCAACTCATTTCTCACAATTCAAAACAATTAAAAATTCAATTTTCTCTCTTTTTTACAGCTTTTTTAGCGCTTTCAATATCATGAATAACTGGCTCATCTTTCGGTCCAAGCACACTCACATTTACAAATAAGTATCCTGTTGCTCCTTCAATCTCATCCGATGGGTCAGTTAATGTCAGCCAAGTATGGTAATACTCATGGTTGTGCTAGAAATAAATCGAGCTTAAATCGAGTTCATATACACCAATAATCGAAGCGTTAAACATGCTACTCTTATCATAAACAAGTAGTTTCACAGCCATATCCTAAAGTTCTTCAAGTTTCAAGTTTTTGAAGTAAAATGTCCATCCTTGATTAAACACAGGATTCGCTTATTTCTTAATGATCTTTGATAATTTTTTGTTTTTGTGCACTTGCACTTCAACCTATCCACTGCACAACGCAGATGCTCCAAATAAACTTTTCCCTCTGATAAGCATTGTAAAAAATCATAAAATACACTTAAAAACAAAACAAAAATCTTCTAAAGATCCAAATATTCGAATTACTTTGGCACTAGATCATTCGCTTCAAGGATCTTCACTGTGATGCTATAGTCTCCTTACTTCAAGCTGTAGTTCTGCAAATAATTCAATGAGTTTATACTCATTATCAAAACCCTCTTGCAATGTTTTCAAATTTTTTAGCATGTATGTATTCCTGAATCTACCTTTATTTCTTCTTAAGGATTGACTTTTTTCTTCATTTTAGCAGATCAGTTTCTATGAATTTTATGGTGTTTCCACTGAATCTTCCTTTGGTTTACTGTTGTAAATCTTATTTATGCTGTTTCAATATATTTCCTCCTTGAACGTGTGCTGGATCTTTAATAAACAGAGTAAGTTTTTTAATTATTTGTATTTCAATTATTATTTTTATCAATACGAAACGTCAAAAAGACTAATAATTAGTTAGTAATATTCAAGACTCTCTCCCTCTCTTTCTCATAGCCGCAAACAAAGAGGAATTATTTATTAAAGAATCTTTCGATAGGTGTGAACCAACTGCTATTGCATTTTGCTTTATTAATTTTATATTTTTCCTATTCTTTTTGTGGCCCGATTCGTTAAATCATATTTGCATATCTTTTCCTTCATTCCTTCCTTCCCTACCGCATTTAATATCCAATCAGCAAAGCAGATTGGCAAGTTTCAAAAAGATTGGGGGATATTTTCTTATTTTAATATTTTAGTTCATTTGCTACAATTAATTTAAGTAAATGGATAAATAATACCAAACAAATAGAGTATCTTTCGCACATAAATCATTTACAAATTTCCAAATTATTTCTATTAATTATTTTCAAAGTTAAGTAAAAAAGAGAGAGAGAGATCTTGTTAGGTCAATATTATTTCAGTTAATCTGTTAGTGTCTTAATCTCGAATCATTAATTGTAATTCTACTTCTTTTTTTCACAACAGACTTACAATATGCTGATCTCTTCAAAAGTTTTACGGAAGTGATTCATCATAGTCATCCATTTCAAGTTAAAAAAGATCGTCTTGAGTTAATAATAATATTGAATTTTCACTGTTATCATCCTTTTTAGATTCGTAGAATTTTCCTTAATTGAATTTCACTTTCAAGCCTTTTCTCTCACCAAGCAGGGTCAGTATCCCCTCACCATGCATTTTATCTAATGAAAAATCACCCTCGTAAATTGCACCATTCCAAAAAGTCATTTTGCCTTTACCCTGTTTCATGTCAGCTTTATATTCACCTAAAACAACAAATTTAAAAAGAAATGTTTTCATATTGGCTTGACATTACATATTTTCCTCATTTTTTTTGCCATACCAAACTGAATCTTTTTCGTAATTAAATTATCTCTTACCTTCATACTCAGCTTTCAGCTTAGGCCATGAGAATTTCCCTTTTCCCTCTTTCTTATTATTCTAGAAGTTACCAGAAAAAAAGCGTTCCGATCCATCAAGAAACATTAGTTTTCCGTATCCATGGATCTCATCGCATTTGAACTCTCCTTCATATTTAAACACATTATTGACTTGAAGGCTGCCCCATCCCGATTTTTGTCCGTTTTCATAACACCCATTGTATTGAAACACATTTTCTTTTTTGTAGGAAGCCTTCTTATCTATGATAGAATGAGGATGATGCATTTTGTCATTCTCCCAATTCCCTTCGTATTCATAGCCATCTTTAGTGACAAAATGACCTGAACCTGTTTAGATGTTTAAAAAATCATTTTTTCTCAATATTTTGACAGAGTTTGAAACAAATGTATTTTATTATTAGCAATTCTTACCAGATGCATTGAAATCTTTAAAACTTCCATGATAATAGTCTCCATTAGGATGTATCAGCAATCCAAAAACAGGCTCGCTTTTCTTTATTTCTCCTTTAAAATATCCTCCACTTTATAAGAAGATTTCAGCTTTTTTGTACATTTTTTTATCTTTCGCCCAATTTCCAACGCAGACATCTCTTGATGGAAGTTGTAATGCGGCATCTTTGAGATCTAACGTTTAAATATCCATGGGGTTAGTGTTTATTTTTAATTTAGTGTTATTTTTAGTTAATTAGGCTGCAGCTGAACCTATTGCAGGTTTTGTTTTCAGAAGTGTACTTCCTTCTGGAGCAACCTCCTGAAATTGCTTTTCAAGACTCCATGATGGATCTAACTATTCAATGATCTTGTTTTCAACTAAGTCAACCACAGGATCACCACTAATAGCAGTATCCCCTTGCAAAATATGGGGATTGTGATGACAAATATTGCCCATTTTTTCTTTCTAAAAAAAATTAACAAAGCCCCTCTCCAATATTTAATTGTTTCGTTTTTCCAAAATGATTTATCCAAAAAATTCAATTTCTTCCAGCTGGCTTCAAACGAAAAGTCTACATAAAAGCAAACATGCTATCGCAATCGCAATCTAATAATTCATTTTTCTCACTAGAAGATATTTTCCAAATCCCCAGCGAAGAACTGTTAAATTTCTTTGTTTTGCTGCTTTTCCTTCTAATACTCCTCCTAATTTAAAGCACCATTATTGAAATACATTATTTCTAAAATTGTATTCTCTTTCACATTTTTCACGATCACACATTTATTCAGCTTGCCATTTACAATATCATCACACTGTAGCCCAGTATCACCTAACCGATAAGATCCACTTCCATTCTTTTAGTAATTTAAGTAGTTTCCTTTGAAGAAAAAAGAATCAAAGAGTTTACTATTATATTTCAATCAATCCTCAAAAAATAATGATAATAATAATAATATCTTATTCGTTACCTTTATACTCCCATGCCTCTCCCCATTTGAAGATTCCAAATCCATTCATTTTATTGTTTTCAAACTATCCTTCATATGTTTTACTATTCGGCAAGGTGAGAGTCCCTTTTCCGTGCATTTAGTCTCTCTCAAAATTACCCTCATACTTAAACTTACCTTTGATCTCAAGTTTACCTTATCCATGTTTCAATCCATCTTTGAATTGCCCGTCATATACAATTCTTTCTTCTTTTTCTGGGAGTATTTTGCCTTGAGCATCCTCCTTCTTGTCAACCATATAAAATATCTTGCCTTGACCTTCCATCTTGTCATTCTTCCAATATCCATCGTATTTCCAGCCATTAGAATAAGTGTAAATGCCTTAAATCACGATAACCACAACATTTTTAAAATGAGATCTGAAAGTATTCAAGAATTATTTATTTTAAAAACCAACAAAAGCACAGCAATCCTTGACTTAAAATTACCTTCTCCATCTGCTTTTCCATCTTTGAATGATCCGTCATATATTTCTCCATCAGGGTAAACAAGTATCCCATCTTTATTTGGTTTGGAATTTTTCCATTCACCATAATAATACGACCCATTTGCAAAGAACATCTATCCAAATCCATTCATCTTATTGTGCTGCCATTTCCCATAGTAAATATCGTGTGTCTTAAATCGAATAGGAGGCAAAAATATCTAAGGTAGTTTTGTTGAGTCGTTATCTTTTTTCTCGTTAGAACGATGCTATGCTTCTTGTGGAATAGCAGGCAACTCATTTTCGCTGATAACAGTGTATTCAAATGAAATCCCTGGACCAAATTTCTCTACTTTCTAGTTAGTGAGTTCCTCTGGGCTCATTTAAACTGAATCAGATGAATATGTTGTTCCCATATATTCTAATAGGTTGTTTATTAGTTCTTAAATATCTACCTTTGTGTATTATTCCCTCTAAAATAAGTATTTTCTCTTATTTCGCTTGCTTAGAAAAATAAACCAATTTACTCTCAATATTATTTCACTTTTTTTTTCATCTTTTTGTACCATTCTCCATCCAATTCACTCTAAATTCATCAGATATTTCTCTAATAGTACAACAGTTTATTCTTTGTTAAAGAAATCCCAAAAAAACAGAGATATTTCTTTAACTATTTACAGACACAAGATGGAAATCTAACATAAGAAAAATAATTAAAAACATAAAGAAAGATAACTGCTGATATTTGAACCCCCCCCCCTTAAGATATTAATGATACTCCTTCTTGTTATTGCTTTTTTAGATGTATTTGCTTATTCATTTTTTGCTATTTGAATTAGATCCAATACTCCTTGAAGAAGAAGATGGGAATTATCCATTTTTACTGTTCGCTTATTTCGGTGCATTATTAATGGCTAGCAATTTTCCATAAGCCTTCATTACCTTCTCTCCTTCCTTTTTCTTCTCTTGATTGTCACTCATGATTGCATCTATCAACAAATCAATAAACACAGAAGATATTCAATTTCCTAACTATTAACGTTCTTTTTATGATAAAATCTTCGTATCCTTACCAAGAAGTTTTTTTCTTCTAATTGTCGAGATAATAAGTTAAAACGGTAGATTCTTTGTTTGGATGTTCCCATCACCTAATTATCCATTAATCATGTCCTTGAAGAAATTAATAATTGCTGTGTTTTTCTGTGATCTTCCGTTTCCCTTTTCTTTAGCCTTGATGATATCTAAGAATTCTTAAAATTCTATTTCATTCGAGTGATCCTTGTCAACCTAGAGTTTTTACAAGCAGTCATGTTAATAATAATAATATCAGCAGCAATAGTAGCAAGCTCTTTCTTCATCTTTCTATTGATATCTTTCTCCCATTTATTCTATCATTCCTTACTTAATCCATGATTTTCTTAACATCCTCCTTCGATTCTGCAATACCAAGTGAAATTAATGGATCTTCTAATTCTCTTAAACCAATGCTGCCAGATCCATCACCATCAAGAGATCGAAAATATTACTTCAATTTAGATCTCTCTTTATCATCAAAATCGATAAATTCTCTCTTTTAATGTTTTATCAGCCATTAACGAGTTTAGCTCTCTTTCTAATGAACAATAATAGCAAAAAAAGTGTAAAATTTAAAATTACCATCACCAAAATCTACTCATTTTCTCAAAAATGAATCATATTCATATCGTTTTTCTTACTAGTTTCTGTTTGTTCTCTGTCAACTCTTTGCCTCTTTCTTTCTTTTCTGCAATGAGATCATCATAAGCTACCATTTTGAGCCCTCTTTCTTTAATTAACTCTTTGATCTCAGGATCAACAATATCTCGTAAATTATCAACTTCGTCATCATCTAGATTCTCCCCTTCTTCATAGTTATCTTCACTATCGTTGTTATTATGTATTGTATCTAGATGGCTATCATGTTCGTCATTGAATGACTCTTTCTTTGGCTGTTTTTCAAGTTTTTCAGGGTTTTCATCGTTCTCGATTGAAACCTTTTTTTTACTACCAATACTATCCATTTTCTTTCCTTTCAACCTTAGTTAACTTAGCTCACACTCCTTCGATTCTCTCCAAAGATTATTAATAAATCAGCAACTAACACACAAATAGACTTTTAATTAAATGAAATCACTCCCTCAAGATAATAAATCAAAGATTAATCTATTAAACAAACTAAAAAAGTTCTTAATGATTTCACAAGCAAATTAAATAATTAAATTCCAGCCGATTCCTTTTCATGCTTCTCACAAAAAAATTATCTCTCTCAGTCTCACTCTTTTCTTAATTCGTAACGCTTTGGTATTAATTATTACTTCGAATCCTCTCCTTTTTCGAATCATTTTTTCTTCAAAATTCACTCTCTCTATGTGATAAACAAATTGATTTATTCCAGATGAATTTTTATTCTTTACATTTCAAGACAATTTTAGTGAATTAAGAGGCCACTAACTCTCCATATTACAATCAATTATGGTTGTATTCTAAAAAACAAACCAAAAATAGATATTTCTTTTTGCAAACTCAAGGATCTTTATGACCAATCTATCTTGTCTCAATATTCACTGATTACCTCTTCTTCGTATGTTCTTTTATTTTTCAATTATTTACTGATTACTTCTTCTTCGTTTGTTTTTTTCCTTTCTTGTCTTAATCTATATCTGTTACTTAAAAATATTTTTTACTTTTCAAATCTTTCCAAGTCAATGGCTACTCTCTACTGCTTTTAATTCCATTCAAGCTCATGCTTACACAGATAGAGTTTTTGTTTTTTGTACTTTTCGATTGATAATTTACTGTCTTTGGGAATTTTTAGCCCACAACTATAGTTTCAAATTAACTCTCCCACAAAACCCACCTCTCATAATATTAACTCTTACTCAACAGCTAGAATATTCCATTCTTCTCAAATATTCAATTCAGCAATTGGTTGAGTACAATGATACCACAAAAGGGCTTTAGAAAAGTAATCATCTTTGCAGATAAAACATGAGTTTATCACCAACTGATTCAAACGTTGCGATTAGCTTAATAGTTGTAGTTGATAATTTCTAAGAAATTCTCCAAACTTTCATACCAAAAAACAAAAAAGAACATGAAATTTGTACAGTTTAAAATGCCTTTTTTAGATAAAAGCAAAAGAAATTAGTAGAAAAGATTCGAAAAAAATGGTAAGATAAACTAATTTTCAAGTGAAAGACATTCTATGAATAATAATAAAGCTTGTAATTGAGAAATTATAGATTGTTTATGTGCTAATCACTCTTTTTTTCTTCCCTTTATGAGGAAATAAATAATCGTATGATAAAATATACAAATTGGTTAAATTACTGACCGATTTGAAGAAAAACTATGAGTGATAAACGAAGAACTTTATCTGTAATCAAGCCAGGCAAGCATCCAAGTAAGGAGAAAGCTTTCAAACAATTCAAGGGAAATATCAGCATCAAATCAAAAAAAACCAGAACACACACACACAGCTCTCTCTCTCTTGAAATGTGGATATTAATAGATATTCAAAAGAGTGAGAAAAACAGAGATAATTATTGAAGATTATTCACATCATATCTAAAAATAATTAAGCGAAACAAGAAAACAGGACAGAAGATTATCTCAAACAGCAACAACAACTAGAAATCGTACTAATATTAGAAAATACATCACTACAGTATCCGCAAATTCTCCATCCCTTTCAAATTCTTTATCTGCTGTATCCAAAGCAACCTTCTCTACAATTTTCCTTACACTGGCGAGAAGGCGGTCTTCCATACCGCCTACTTGCTTGCTTGGAGAGCAGTCATATTAAAATTTCCAGAATAGATCTGCGGTAGATCAGATATTTTTTTGATTTTCTGAGATGTCTAGAGTTTCTATTGAAAATGACATGCCACCATCTGAGCGCTACACGGAGCGATAGTAAATCTAATAAGAAAATCAGAATGAGCAATCTGAAGATGGAGAATAAGTTTCAATTAACATGCCACATTTCATAATGGGCTCACACTATGATACTGATTAATGTCAATCCCCTTAGAATAATATTGCCGAAACATGCAGATAAAGGCTCTAAGTTGAAAGTGTCCGTAATATCTTCGAAGAGTAGAATCTCAACAATCAAACAGCCACATAGCATAAAAACCCTGACAATTAAATAATTATCACTAAACTTGAGTCTTAATCGCCATTGAAGTAATCTCCTGTGAAATCAAATAATCTCAACAACCAAGACAATCCCATTAACAACAACAGTGTAATCGGTGACAATTCCATTAGATTCAACAGTAATCCAATGTTTCAAGATAACAACTTTCTTAGCATCGAAGCAAATTCACCTAAAGATAAAAATAACTTGTCTTCACAGAATTAACCCTAAGAATAAGATTCTCCATCTTTAATCAAATCTACATAAACGTAACCTGCACCACCGACAAAAGGTTATTCCTTCGGGGAGCATCCATAAACTATTGAAGCGCTACGAAATGGATTCTTCAATCTTGGTAGCTGCAATGATATCCTGCATAAAACAGCTGCAACTAGAGAACGAGAAATCTACATCGATGATTCAAATCATAGACTCTCTAAAGAAGACAATATACTATTCCAACAACAATCAAACTAATACTAATAGCTTCATAAAATAAGCTCATATTAAGTTCCCCTTAAGAAAATACCTTGGGAAGATCCTCGTCGTGGATAAAGTTTAGGTTAACTTCACAACTACTGGAATAGTTCTCTAAAACACATCGATTCTTAAAAAGTAACTCCTCCTAAAAGTGAAGAAGACCACAATGGAGTTTAATAAACGAATGTCCCCTTATCTAGCGATTCTGAATAGCTTCGTGATGGTACTTAAAACAGACTTTGCATGAGTAACGATTTATTAGAAATTGAAATGGAAAAAACTCCTCAAACAGGATAAGCTAAAGAAGATGCGAAAGGCAGTAATAACTAAAAACCAGTAATGCCATCTGGAGCATCATCTTACAAATAATCAGGACGATACCCTTTTCGAATTATGCCTTTGAAAGATTCCGAAGATAGTGGTTATTTTAGGAAATTTGGGTAATTACTGAGTTAAAATGAGAAAAATAAAAAATCGCCTAAAAACAATGACAAAAGAAGATTCTCCCTTAGCAAGAAATCACTCATGGAAAATCCAGTGAACTATGAGAATCTACTCTACAGTGAGAGTAATTCATCGTCATTTTCATTATCGCAAGGGTTTACCTTTGAGACAGAAGATACTATTCCTTGGTATATTTTGAACCCTCTAAGTAAATTTAGGATAGTCTGGAATATATTCTTATTGATGGTTATGCTATTCAATGCACTACTAGTACCATTGAGATTAGGGTTCTATGGAGATGATTAGAGTTAATTTTATATTGTAGATCTTGTGATTGATTCTTTGTTTATCTTGGAATTCTTATATTCCTTCTTTTGCGCGTATGAGAACTAAGAAGGGAAAATGATAGTAAATTTTAAGTTTATTATTGTTCACTATCTTAAAGGTAATAACATTCTCAGAAAATCAATACAATAAATATGATATTAATAAACTTTTTCTTATTCATTTTCTTCTTTAATAGGTTGGTTTACTATTGATTTCTTCTCTAGCGTGATGGTATTCATTGTGAGTTCAACAACATCTAAGAATATTATGCGAATGTTTCGTATCCCTAAGATCTACAAATAAGTTTCCGAGACTAGATTATTCTAAATGCTAAACTCAGGGCGAATCATGCGATGCATTTTGTTCCTTAAGACTAACGGTCATTATTCTGATATTTTTCGATTCAGTATTATCATCATTTTCCTGGTACATATTACAGGATCGATATGGTATTTCATCGCAACACTTTAACCAACTATCAATTGGTATCGGACATTCTATGATACAAATGAAGGCCCAGATTCACAGAAATATACAGCTGCTGTGTATTATGTTCTCTCAGTGTTAACCACAGGTAAAATTTGAAGGTTTAATATTCTAAAAAATCTTATTTTGTTTTTTCTTTTCTTAGTTGGGTATGGTAACATAGCTTCAACTAACAAGAGTGAATATTCTTTTACGATCTTATTCATGTTCTTTGCTGTCATAATCTACAGCTGGATTCTCGGAGTCTTGACATATTCTTTCTATAAAATTAACGAAAAAGGTGCAATACTCAAAGATCGCTTTATATATTTTAACTAAATCGTCTCAAATTATAAATTAAGTAGAGATCTTTAAGAGAAACTACTTAAAACTGTCTAAGTTGGGTTTAGCTCAGCATCAAACCGTAAACTTGATATCTTCTAACACAGCGATGTTCTCTAAGATCTCAATGATGAAACCAAGGGAATCGTCTGTGAAAATATCTTTGGGTCTATCATCAAGAAAATACCCTTTCTCTAATCTAAATCACTTGTTTTTGCAGCCAAACTTATCTAAAAAGTCACTTCAATTCATATGAACCCTGGAGATATTCTCTACGATCAAGGGACAGTTTCAAAATATGTATATTTCCTCGTCAAAGGTAAACATTTCTCAATCACCATCATCATCAAATCTTCAATTTTTTTTTATTAGGCCGTGTCGTAACCAAGATCCAATCTTCATTTTAGAATTTCAAAACCCTCGTTTACGTGGAGGGCAGCTTTTTCGGAGAAGTTGATATGATCCTCAAGAGGGAAAGGCGTTAAAGTGCATATGCAGAGACTACATGTGAAGTATGGAGAATCGATAAGGAGAAATTCTATGAACTCCTAAGTTAAAACGAAGATATCCAGCGGGAGGTCATCTAGTAAGCCATCAAAAAAGAAGAACTCATGATGAAAGAAGAAATGAAGCTACTTAGAGCGCAACTTTAAGAAAACCCATCTTTAAATAGCCTTATTTTCGAGGAACTTCTGATATCACCTTCAAAACAAAAGCGAAAAACATCCACAGAGATTGACGATGAAGACGATCACGGCAGCATAGGAGATCTCATAAATGAAGAAATAGTGATTTAATCTAAAAAGCGAGCATACAATAATTCAGTGGCTTGTAAGGAGCTGAGTATGACTGATATAATTAAGATTTCCGCAAAGAGATTAGCTCACAATAATGAAACCAAATCAATCGGTTAATTGAATCCTCTGAATTGCACATAATCAGTGCTGAAAGCTAAAGCACTTGATCAGATGATTGTGTTGATAAACTAGCATGAAACAGTGAATCTCAATCCTACATCTGTTGGGGAATTCTTGGGGATTAAGAAATTCTTGAGTAAAGTGCATAATTCATCGGTGCTGAATTTGAAATAGCCAGCAGAGATATTCTTCGATAAGGAGCTTGAAGATGTGATTTAGACATCAGCATAGCAATTGAGGAATAATAGGTGATATATGGAAGATGTGGTAGTAAGGAATGTGAGAAATGTCACAAAAATATCATTTTAAATTAAATAAAATCAATAATTATTCTTGTATTTATCATTTACTCGTTTTAATCGCTTCTTAAGAGTGTCATTAAGGGCTTCAATTAAGAGTGCTTCTAGTTAATGTGTGTATGTGAGGTCTTTTTCATTTATCTTTTCAATATCCAAGCCTATTATCTCTTAAGTCTTCTTGAACTTCATTTAACATTTTTCAAAAAATGCCCTTAAAGCAAAATCCATCTATTTTTAATTTCCAAAATCTCAGTATTTCTACACAAAACTATTTTTGATTTCCTCAAAGAGTTCCCTCAGGTATTAGCTACTCACTCTTGGGTTTCCTCAAACTTAAATGGAGATTCTACACTTCCTAGAGTTTTCTTATTTTCCCGACAAAATCAAGTTCAACTTTTCCCTTCATCCCCTAAGGAATCAAAAACAAACAACAACACTATTATTGATCATTCGAATCCTATTTAAATGACCATCATTTTATTTGGAAGTAAAATTTTAAATTTTTATGGAAGTTTAAATAGCTTAACAAAATTCATTATCCCTATTGTAAGATAATTTATTGTCCAATTATTTCCCTTTTAATACTCTCAAAATTAACTACACTTCTTCATCCGTTAAAAACTGAATATTTTATGCTTGTCATAAAAGGTGCGAATCTTCTCGTGTTTTCTCTCAGGAGATGAATATGGATAATGGTAGAAATAGATGAAAAGGAATGTATTTTTTTAAATACATAAACTAGATGAAATAAATAGATGAGTTCAAAACTAATAATTTGAATAATAATAATTACTATGATATCTATGTTCATGTTGCTGATGATATCCTAAAAAGCCATTTCATCAAAAATATTTGTGTGAATTACAAAAAGGAGGTAAACATGAAGGGATGTATTTCCCAGTTTTTTGACTTTGAGAATATTGTTTTGATTAATCTTCTTTCTATTAGCCAGTCAAAGAAATTAAATCTATTTTTCTTGAGCTTAACTAAACTTTGACTTTATTTTTCTTACTTCCGATCCAACAAGCTATTTTAAAATGTTTTTTCATCCTCCAAACAATCCAAATACTAATGTTGATGTTTTAACCTTTTCTTTTTTACTCTCTCATTCTCCCTCTCTGTATCAAAGTAATTCTCAATTCAATCTCAATTCCCTCCTATCAGTTTATCTATCCTTAAACCAGCCAACATTTATTTACTCTTGACATATTGAAAATATTATAAAAAAATATCAAGTAATGTTGCAAGATAAATGTTATTTCTTCATTGATTTGTGTGATTATTAGTATTAAAAATACCATTTTTGAAATTAAATACACGAAGACATCATTATTTACTTTAATCTACTTATTAACCCTACATCTATTCACAATCTACTTACCTAATTGTCAATGAAATTCTATTATCTCTTGGTAGACTCGCAACATAATTAAAACTTTAGCTATTCCTTCTTCCTTTAATCTCCTCATTCACATCATTTTCTTATTCCTTTATTTCCTCTAAACTTATCCTTTCAATTATCCCTGCTTTCAGTGCTGATTGTACAGTATGTGCTTCTAACATTTTCTTAAATTCAGTGAGCTAATAATTCAACACACTAAATTTTTTTACATTTATTTTTCTATCCTTCTTATCCTCATTTTCCGATCCTTCCTCATCGATCAGCAGATAAATCTCATCACTTGGTAAGTCTCTAATACAATGCAACCATTCTTTATATGCCTTCCCAGCGAATGTCACTGCACTTCCAGATTCTAAAAGTAATTATCCAGCGATTTTATGATCTCGATAATCAGCCATATTTTCGTAGAATTCAAACACACAACTTGACCCAAGACTAACGGAATTTACCCAAGGATAATACAATGGACCATCAGTATGTGGCATGATTCCAATTCCTCTAGGATACTCATTTAATAGCACATGATTAGCTAAAAAAGGAGAAATATTGCTTATATGAAGTTTTTCTGAGATAATTCGAAGAAAATCTGGGAGCTCTACTTGATTCTTCAGCCCAGCTATGGTTACATCCCCACCATGTTTCTGTAATCGTCTGTTAGAATGCGGAAGCACAGTCCAAGATGATAGATCTTGATTGTAAATTGCCTCTTCAATTTGAAGTTAATCTTGTTAAGTGATAAAACCAGGATAATAATAGACCTCATCAATGAAGGAGACATTATCAGATGAAACAACTCGCTAATCAAGTAAGGCTTGTTTGCTCAATGGATAGCTGTATTGATTGATATCTAAAATAATCTTGATATTTTCTCGTTGGAGTCTGTTTTTATCTATTTTTAGATCCTTTACTTCAGGGATCTCACCTAGCCGTGTTTCAAGACTCTCAGACTGCAACGAAGAAGCTGTTTTCTCTTTCTTAACAGTGGATAAGATCTTCTTGAACATTGTGGAAGGAGAAGGAGATAGAGAGATAATAAAGCAAATATTTTTTTTTTGTGTTTTCAGTGAAAATATTATCAGCAATCAAACAAGAATAGTGTGTGTTTGATCACAGAATATTTATGATTGCCAGCAAATTACCTCACAAAACAAACAGCATTAAATTTAATATGTTTTGCTTGTTAGTTTATTTGTTCATTGCGGTATTCGTGTCAATTTGAATCCTCAGATTTTTGAAATATTAAAAATCGCATCTTATCAAACTCAAAGAAGGAGCTATTGCTAAAATAATTCAAGAGAGAGATATTGAATAAACAAACCAAATCAAAAAGCCTTTTTTTTCTTTCAAAATAGTGTTACGTTATTTCAAATGGAAGAAGCATCAGAAATATCTCCAGCTGAGAAAAATACTTCTCCCTCAACTGGCAGTATTAGAAACCCTTTCGCAACTGACACTGTCATTGACGATAGCCAAGAGAGCTTGCATGAGGTAAGCAGATTAGATTATTACAACAAAAATATATTCATGAAAAATCAGATCTAAAAATGTATCTTAAGTCATGTCCTGTTGCTATTTCTCTTATCCCCTAGAACGACAGCAAGAAGATAGGTTGCTTTTTTGTAGAAATCAATGATCTAGCTGAGGATCTTCGCTATAAGCCATTAGATTTCGAAGATGAATCAGATAAGCATTCCTAGATTCTCAAAAATCGAGATTTCAACTGTACTTGCTAGATCTAAGAAAAAGGGCTGATGATTATGTCAGCAGGTGGTACATCATTTCATTTACCACTAGAGCAAGAAGTACAAGCAGTTCATCCAATGATGGAAGGACTCATCATCTAATTCAGCCTTCGCAAAGAGCGAACATCTATGAGATGTAAAAAAACTTACACATCAATAAATACAAAAAAATCACATAGTTTTCCTAACTCATTTAACCCTCTTACTCCCCTTTCTTAAAGCTGGCATCCACTCTCGTTATGGAATGCCTCCTGATGACATGGGTTCCTCATCCTAGCAGTAATAACAACTCTGCTCGTATGTGACCATCAACAAGCATCCTCTGAGCTAATTAAAAGTTCTAGGTTGCTTAAAACGAAGTGACGAATCCATCCTCGGCTGGCTGGAAAGTTACGAAAAAATCGTTTACGTCTCGAAAGATCTACCTATCCTCGTATCATATAACTCCATGCTGAATCGACATGCTATTCATGTCATCAGAGCAAACATCGACGATTCCGCTAAAGACAACACCTAACTCAATTTGAATAATACATTCTACACTCTCCCTCAATTCAATGAACTCTCCAATTAGAACATCTAATCTTCATCGATTCTTACAGAGATCCTCTTCGAAGAGAGCATCCGTGTTAGGGAAATGGTAAAATGTTAGATTCTCAGGAGTGGTTCGTCTTCCAGTGAATTCCTTGTAGGGATGCTCATAATCGATCCGACATGCTATCTAAAGGTTTATTCTCTTTCATTCCTCCCCAATTCGACAATGAACATCTAACTTAATACACTCAAACATTTTGCGATCATTCATGATGTTATTGACTTCTACCCGACGAGTTTATTCTCTAGTTCAGTTGTAATACCTTAGCTAGCACATCATGCGAATAGAAAAAGAACATCTGATCAGTTTAACTAGCTGAAGACTCTTTAAGCGAATATCCGCAAGCTCCAACCAGCGATTCTGACACTGCATTAAAATGGATCATTTTAATTGTAGAATGGATTCATGAAAACTCTACTGAAATTCGATATTCAAATACCATCTGTGATACCTGGAAGCTACAGATAAATCAAAGCTATCTCACATTTCAAAAGTATTAAAGAATTGAGAGAGAGAAAGAGAGAATGAGGGCAAATCTACAAACTTCATCATATTTTTATCTTTATTTCCCTCCAATTTATTAATCTTCTTTTTTCTCCTATCAGATGGCCGTGCGTAGCTCCATTTCAGTGATGGTTAGAAAGTCCACATGAAAGTCGCTCCTCAAATTCAAAATCCACTCGTGATCATTATCCTGAAGACTCTCTCATAAATCCTCGATCCTGAGCTCTACCACAAGATGGTCTCCGATGTCTTCAGGAATTGCTTAGTAACAAAAAAACACATATGATATTTTTATTAAATTTATCTTAATCTTTTTTCTCTCAAACACACATAGGACCTAAGTGGGTTTGCATTACCTGAGTAGAAAGGATCATAATTAACCTCATCTTCGTCTTCTGCACAGACCGCTTAGCAACAAAAGCCAAGAGTTGATGAATTTGATAACTTTTTATGTTATCTAGTGTATTTATTGAAGCTCTGCAGCAAGAGCCTCAATGCGATCCCAAACGACGGCAGTTGCTGTGAAGAAGGTACTTCTAAGAAAGTCAAGCAGCAATAATCATAAAGTCAACTGCTGCTCGCGGAATATCTTGAGAATCCCAGTATTACTAGTAAAACCAATTAAAATAATTCTAACAATAACAGCAGCAATCCAAGTAGTAGCAGTAACTGGAATCGCTTATTGATGAGTAACTATCATCAAACATAGCAATTTGGGCTATTTACGAATACTTCACCAGCGTTCGCATTGAATTCGGCTAATTCAACTAGCAAAACTACCAATAATTAACCATCTACGAATCAGACAACTTCATCCTAATCCTCTTCAGTACCTCCATCAACCCATCAAAGAAGATCCTCTGAGCTAGCTAACAACAACGGTGTTCTTTCTTACACACAGCAGAACACAACCACCCACAGTATGGTCATAGAATCATCATCTTCCTCTTTATCATAGAACTTCCAGCCATCTCAGCAATCAATCTTAAATAATTCATCTCTCTCCTCAACTTCCTCTAACAATCCCAAGAGCTCTATCCCCTCCAGCATAGCTTCTTCTATCCACTGGCGAGTAGAAGTCAACTTACAGCGATTCTCAGAATGTCGTTTATAAATTCTTCGAGCACTCAATCTGCTCTACCAGGATATGAAACTGTCTTCATCGAACAGCCATCATTGCTAGCAGCTAGCATATCTCCTCTATTGCTATGCTAAACATGCTAATTTCTAGTACAGCTTATCATATCAAGATTACTATGTTCGTTAGCATCCTACGATTCTATTAACTTATCAAACACATCTGAGCTTGCATTTACTACACACACAATTCCACTCGAATCAAAGCAACAAGCAGTAGCAACAACAGCAGCAGTCGTCGTCATTAGGAGCATAGTAATAATAGCAGCAGTAATAGTAATCCTACCAATAATCTGCATCGACTTCATCTTCACCTTTTAATTAGAATCCAGGAAACAACATGAATAACTCTTTTAATAATTCAAATAACCCTATCCACAGCAATATCCTTAACATGAAGGCAGATGATAGCGATTACGTCGAAAAGGAAGTTCCCGATGTATTTCGTTGGGTGGAGTATCTCCTCAGAGCAGCTAATGAAACATGGAAACTAGAATGGAGTATGCCAGTTTTGTTCAGAAACACATAACATCTCTGCAGAATTCTTTAAATTATTCATTAAGGAACGCAGCAGTTATAAGCATACTCCCAACCAAACCCATTAATCCAAGGGAACAACAATTCGCAACCCCAATAGCAACAACAACAACAATACTTTTACCTTTCGGATTTACTACCCTAGAGCTCACAAAATACCCAGCAGCATTAGCCTCTTTCTTAAACATATCCTTTGTTCAGTCAATATATCTTCTACACATAGCATCTCCAATAGTTCTCAAACCAAGCGGACACAGCATTACGTGGGCTCTAAACTACTTTCAGTTAGCACTACCATGTTCTTGTGTTCTTGTATTTCCTGAAGAAACACATCACATTGGAGTTTATTGAATCTCTTTCGTTTGGACTGAGAGCACCTATTTATGAGGCACTTAGACTCCTCAAATTAGACTTCCCGCCATAACTCTATGAGGTAGATTCAGAATAATTAATAAGTATTATCATTGCTAATCCTTTTGTTATTCCTTTCAATAGGTGACAACTCCTGAAGGTTTTAATCTCGTGAAAAGAGAAGACATCCTTGCTAATCGGTCATAAAAAATCAAGAAACTCCTTGAATTACCTTGCTTTCTATCGAAAGTTGATTTCTCCTCAACGATAAACAACCTCATCAGAGGTGCTAAGAACTCTCAAGACGATGAGCAACTCTACGATTCGCATCTTCGGAAGCTCAACAACAATTTGATCTTCGAGGAAGTAACTAGACTCCTTGACACTACTAAAGATATTCAAATCAAATAAAAATACGTCGAAGAAATCAGTGAAGAAGCATTCGATGTGGAATCATAGAATATCCTCAAGAAATTCGCTACACGACGATTTTCGTGTCTCGTAGGGCAAGGCGCATTTAACTTTGGATCTTGGTCAACATACATGACAGAAGTTGTCAAAATCCCTAAGATCAACTCAACTGCTGTGATGCCCAATGAAATCAAAGTCACACTTGATTTAAAAGACGAAAAAGATGCCAATTTATCCTAATGGCCAGAATTCCATAATGGTGCTGCAGCTTCATTGAAA
>Ga0302285_10000347_pt1 | contig 26138 bp, 19 predicted proteins | sample III_Fen_E2_2_FD_200455 | JGI IMG/M metagenome (GOLD analysis project Ga0302285, IMG submission 200455) | Peat permafrost microbial communities from Stordalen Mire near Abisko, Sweden - III_Fen_E2_2 | ecosystem: Environmental > Terrestrial > Soil > Wetlands > Permafrost | place: Sweden: Abisko... | reverse complement strand
ACCCGGTAAAAAAGTTATTGGAATCGGTTCGCCAAGGGCATCACTTGAATCTAACTACGCCTTGTCAGTTTTAGTAGGAAATGAAAATTTTTATCATGGAATATCAAATAAAGAAAAACTGCTTACAAAAACAGTTTTGTCTTTTCTACAGGACAGTGGTATTCAAACACCCTCACTAAAACAAATTGAAAAAGCGGATGCCATTTTGATTCTTGGAGAAGATCTGGTAAATACAGCTCCCATGATCGCATTGGCAGTACGTGAAGCCTCCAGGAATGCAGGAAAAGAAATGGCATTACAACTTGGCATCCCTGTTTGGAATGCCGAACCTGTCATTCAGGTGACCCAGGACGTTAAAAGTCCTCTATTCATAGCAACCCCTTTTAGAGATTCACTGGATGATCTTGCTGCATCTACATTCAGAGCATCCTATGAAGAAATAGCCGATCTGGGATTTGCGATAGCTTCCATACTGAGTGCTGAGGCTACAACAATAAAACTTAAAAACAAAGATCAACAAATTCTTGCAGAAAAGATTGCATCAACTCTCAAAAGTGCAAAGAATCCAGTCATAATTTCGGGGATTCACTGCAAAAATGAAAGTATTATTCATGCCGCCTGCAATATTGCAACAGCGCTTCAGACTAATGAGAACAGAAGCCTGTTATGTATTGTGTTACCTGAATGCAACAGCATGGGACTGGAACTCATGGAAGGAAAATCACTTGTTGATTTGACTACACTGTCAGAAAAAGAAGAAATTGACACCCTGATTATCCTTGAGAATGATTTATATCGCAGAGCAACTGAAGAATCGATAAATCTGCTTTTTGAAAACTGTAAACAAATCATAGTTCTTGATGAACTTACCAATAAAACGACCTCTAAAGCTGATATATTACTTCCCTCAGCCACTTTTGCCGAATCGGAAGGTACGATTGTAAACTATGAAGGCCGTGCACAGCGCTATTACAAAACGATAGTAAACAAAGATCAGGTGAAAGAAAGCTGGCGATGGCTGGCAGAATTTATCCGTATTAAAAATGAAGGCTTATCAGTTGAGTGGAAGAGATTTGATGATATTGTATCTGGAATGGCAAAAGATATGCCAACATTCTCTGCACTAAAAGATTACTTTTCAGATGCCGATTTCAGGATGATGAATGAAAAGATTGCCCGCCAGTCATTGCGATACAGTGGCAGGACATCCATCCATTCAAAAACAGCAGTGAGTGAAACCGGCATTGAACCTGACATTGATTCCCCGTTGTCTTTTAGCATGGAAGGTATACAAGAAATGCCAAGACCATCATTAGTCCCGTTTTACTGGTCACCGGGATGGAATTCAGTTCAGGCTGTAAACAAATACCTGGATGAACCAAATGGAAAAATGAAAGGAGGAGATTCAGGAATAATTCTGATTAAACCAGCCCTGGTTACAAAACACATTTATTTTAGACCGGAAAATCATCCTATCGTTTTGCAAAAAGGAGAATGGCTGATAATTCCTGCATTTCAGATATTCGGCAGTGATGAATTCAGTTCATCAGCTGCAAATCTGTCTAAAAGGATACCTGAGCCCTTTGTTTATCTGAATCCTGATGATTCAATTGCATTCGATGTAAAAACAGGTGATTTCATTCAACTTGAAATAGGGTCTATTCATTTAAAAATAAAAGTAAAGATTGAAGAGAGTATCGGAAAAAGCATAGCCGGATTATCATTTCAACTACCGGGTATGCCTTTTATTGATTTACCCGGGAAGGGAGTTTTTTACAAATAGAATATACTTTTGCAATCAAAAAAACATATATATTTATATAACCAATTGATAGTTAACCTATAAATGGAATATTTACTTATCATATTTGGAGTTCTTTTAATTCCGCTTTCCATTGCAGCTGGTCTGATATGGGTGGAACGCAGACTCTTATCGGTCTGGCAGGACAGGCTTGGTCCCAACAGGGTTGGACCTTTTGGTCTTTTTCAGGTTATTGCCGATACGATTAAATTATTTTTTAAAGAAGACTGGGTTCCATCATTTTCGGATAAACCTGTATTTATCATGGCTCCGGGAATATTGATGATTACCATTTTGTTGACATTTTCGGTTATTCCTTTTGGACCTGATTTTCTGGTATTTGATTCTAACATTGGTATCCTGTTTTTCCTTGGAAACTCTTCACTGGGGGTTTACAGCATTGTGTTGGGAGGTTGGGCATCGAATAATAAATATTCATTGATCGGAGCCATGAGGGCTTCGGCACAAATGCTTACGTATGAAGTATTCATGGGTCTGTCATTAATGGGTGTTGTCATGTTAGCCGATAGTTTTAGTTTTAATTCAATAGTGTTAGCACAAAAAAATGGGTGGTTTATATTTCCTCAATTTGTTGGTTTCATTGTATTCTTTATAGCCGGTTTAGCCGAAACTCACCGGTTACCATTCGACATTCCTGAAGCAGAAGGAGAGTTGGTTGCAGGATATCATTCGGAATACTCGGGTATGAAATTCGGAATGTTCTTTGTGGGTGAATACCTCGGAATTACACTAATATCAGCGATTATGGCCACTTTATTTTTTGGAGGATGGTTAGGACCATCATTTCTTCCTCCGGTATTCTGGTTTTTATTTAAGACATTGGTATTAATCTGCGTTTTTATTTTACTTCGTGCATCACTGCCAAGACCCAGATATGACCAATTGATGGAATTCGGTTGGAAGGTATTGTTACCATTATCCCTGTTAAATCTTTTAATTACCGGAGCCGTATTGATTTTTCTAAAATAAGAGTTACTAATTAAACAATTATCTGTATGTTCAGTATTCTTCGTACTATCTGGTTGACTTTTCTGCACATTTTCCATAAAACGGAAACAATAGAATATCCGGAGGTAAAACCATATTTACCTCCCAGGTATAGGGGACGAATTGTTCTTACCCGTGATGCCGATCATAACGAACGTTGTGTGGCCTGTAACCTTTGTGCTGTTGCCTGCCCTGTGGATTGTATTTCACTCCAGGCGACAGAAGATGAAGCAGGCAGACGCTATCCTGAATTTTTCAGAATTAATTTTTCAAGATGTATCTATTGCGGTTTTTGTGAAGAAGCATGTCCTACCTATGCCATTCAATTGATTCCCGATTTTGAAATGGCCGAATATGACCGGCAAAATATGGTGTACGAAAAAGAACATCTATTAATCAACGGTGAAGGAAAATACCACGGATATAATTTTTATAAAGAAGCGGGTGTTGACATGGGTATAAAGAACAAAGGGGAAGGTGAAAATGAAGAAAAACCGGTTGATGTGAAAGATCTAATGCCGTAAATTGTTGATTGGTTGATTGGTTAATTGGTTGATTGGTTGATTGGTTAATTGGTTGATTGGTTGATTGGTTGATTGGTTAATTGGGTGATTGGTTGATTGGTTATTGGTTATTGGTTATTGGTTGATTGGTTGATTGGGTGATTGGGTGATTGGGTGATTGGTTGATTGGTGATTGGTTGATTGGGTGATTGGGTGATTGGGTGATTGGATGATTGGGTGAATGGATGATTGGGTGATTGGTTTATTGGTTGATTGGTTAATTGTAAATTGTAAATTGTAAATCGTAAATCGTAAATTCTTAAAATGGACATATTCTTTTACATAGCAGCATCAATAGCCATTATATCCACGATCATGGCTATTTCCGGGAGGAATGCCATACATTCATTGATGTTCCTGATCCTATCACTATTGGCAATATCGGTTGTGTTTTATCTATTGGACGCCCCGTTTGTTGCTGCATTGGAAGTAATTATCTATGCAGGTGCCATAATGGTGTTGTTCATTTTTGTGACAATGATGTTGAATATCGGGCTGGAGAAGAAACAGGAAAAAAGATGGTTGCATTCGCGTATGTGGATACTTCCATCGATATTGGCAATAATTTTATTTATCGATTTGATTCTTGCCTTAAGAAACTTACCACCTGTTGCTCTTAGTAAACAGGTGATATTACCAAAACAGGTTGGGATATCGTTATTTACAACTTATTTACCGGCAGTTGAGATTGCAGCAATCCTGTTAATGGCTGGCGTTATCGGAGCTTATCATTTGGGAAGCCAAAAAAAGAAAGTATTACACCGTTTTCTCGAAAAAAAATAGAGCTATGCTGACCGTACCAATAGATACCCAGATATTATTTGCCGGAATCCTTTTCTTTCTTGGATTAATTGGTTTGCTGGTGAGGCGAAACCTGGTGTTCATGCTCATGGCCATTGAGATCATGTTCAACAGTGCCGGACTTGTTTTTATCATAGCAGCACGACATTGGAATCAACCCGATGGACAGGTGATGTTTATATTTATTCTGGCAGTGACAGCGGTTGAAGTGGCAATTGGACTGGCATTGATACTTCAGGTGTATCATCATTTTAAAACCCTTGATGTCGATGCGATCAACAATTTAAAAGACGATAGATAATTTAATATTCATAATGCAAATATTGTAATAAAGGAACGAAAAAATACTTACAAACACTTATTTCACTGATCAATGAAATCCATCATAGCACTGATACCTGCATTACCACTACTCAGCTTTCTGATACTGGTACTTTTCGGAGGAAAATTATCCCGAAAAGTAACAGGTTGGATTGGTGCAGGTTCAATTGGTATGGCATCTTTGTTGACAATGGTGGTTGGAATAAATTTTATCAATGCGTTGCCCGGATTAAAATCATATACAGTAATCGTCTGGCAATGGATGCATGCAGGAAACCTGAACGCAGATATTTCTTTCAGTCTGGATTCACTTTCTCTTATATTCTGCTTTGTGATTACGTTTGTCGGCTTTTTAATCCAAATCTACTCAATAGGGTTTATGGCAGAAGATGAAGGATACAGAAGATTCTTTGCCTATATGAATCTCTTTGTCAGTTCGATGCTGATTCTAGTATTAGCTGATAATATCCTCCTTATGTATTTGGGTTGGGAAGGAGTCGGTTTATGCAGTTATCTGTTGATTGGTTTTTGGTATAAAGAACCTGAAAATGGAACTGCAGCACGTAAGGCATTTATTATCACACGTATTGGTGATACTGCCATGATCATTGGAATCATTATTTTATTTGTAAATTTTGATACATTTAACATTCAGGACCTTATGCATCAGGCTAGTGCAAAATGGGCAACAGGTTCTACTATTGCGGTTGTAACGGCCTTTTTATTGTTGAGTGGTGCACTTGGTAAATCGGCTCAGCTGCCATTACAAACCTGGTTACCGGATGCTATGGCAGGACCCTCACCGGTAAGTGCATTGATTCATGCTGCCACAATGGTTACAGCAGGAGTATATTTAATTGCCCGGACTAATATTTTGTTTAGCCTTGCTCCCATTGTCCAGGCAGTAATTGCTACAATTGGAGCATTAACCTTGTTAGTTGCCGGTTTTAGTGCTTTGGGTCAACATGATCTTAAACGAATACTGGCTTATTCTACAATAAGTCAGATTGGATATATGTTTCTGGCTTTGGGTGTGGGAGCCTATTCGGCGGCGATATTCCATTTTATGATACATGCTTTTTTCAAAGCCTTACTTTTTCTAGCTGCAGGAGTAGTTATTCTGGTGCTGAATGAAGAACATGATATATTCAAAATGGGAGGTTTGCGAAAAAAAATGCCTGTAGTATTCTGGACCTTCCTGACAGGTTCTGCTTCACTATCTGCCCTACCCTTGGTGACAGCCGGTTTTTACAGCAAAGACGCCATTCTTTGGTTTGCATATTCATCCGATAGCGGTGGAATAGTATTGTGGTTGGCCGGGATAGTTGGAGCTTTCCTTACGGCTTTATATTCATTCAGAATGATCTTTATAACATTCTTTGGTGAAGCTAAAACTGAACCGGTATTGAAGGAAGGCAAATTAATGACAATTCCTTTAATCATACTTGCCGTTTTATCTGTGGTAGGTGGTTTTATTGAGTTACCGGCTTCGATGGGTACTGTCCATATATTTTCCGGTCTGGTTAATAATACATTGCCCGGAGTAGTTATCAAAAATGTTGAAAATGTTGAATGGTTGTTCCAGTTGATTTCAGCATTGATTGCCATGAGCGGAATATACTTTGCTTACCGGTTTTATTTTAAAAAGCCGAAATATATGGAGACTTTCAGACATAGCCGGTTAAATCATTTATTTGAAACAGGATTTGGTTTTGACAAAATTTACGATACAATTATTGTAAATCCAATAGTCTGGTTAGCTGAAATAGATAAAAAAGACATTTTTGATCTGTTCAACATTTCAATTGCCAATCTTGCACTTTTAGGAAACAGGGTTCTAAGTTTAACAGAAAATGGAAAACTACGATGGTACATCCTTTCATTTGCAATTGGGATAGCTTTAATATTAACTTTTATGATAAATAAATGATACTGGTTTACCTCATATTAATTTTATTATCCGGTGCATTTCTGGCATGGGTATCCGGGAACTTTGGTCCTGTATGGCCACGTATTATCTCATTGATTACGTTAGGCACCGGTCTACTGTTGCTGGTTTTAAATATGCAGTCGGTTCAATTCGACAAAAAATGGCTGATAGACATTCAGTATGACTGGATTCCTCAATTTGGAATAGGGTTGCATTTTGCATTGGATGGATTGAGCCTGTTGATGGTATTGCTGACATTTTTTCTGGGTTTTATTTCCATACTTATTTCATGGAAAGAAATCAATTCGAAGGCAGGCTTCTTTCATTTTAATTTACTATTAATTCTTGCCGGAATTGTTGGTGTATTCCTTTCACTTGATTTGTTCTTATTCTACTTCTTCTGGGAACTAATGCTGGTACCCATGTATTTTCTAATTGGAATATGGGGTCATGAAAACAGAACCAAAGCATCCTACAAGTTCTTTCTGTATACCCAGGCAAGCGGTTTATTGATGTTTATTTCCATTATAGCCCTTTATTTTGTGCATGGAAATTCAACGGGGATATACACATTCGATTATATTCAATTACTTGGCACACAAATGCAGGCATCCACTGCCATGTTTATCATGTCAGGTTTTCTGGCAGCATTTCTGGTTAAATTACCTGTTGTACCATTACACAACTGGTTGCCGGATGCACACTCAGAAGCACCTACTGCAGGAAGTCTTATTCTGGCTGCCTTACTTTTAAAAACCGGAGCTTATGGACTATTGCGGTTTATCGTCCCGCTTTTCCCCGAAGCTTCAGTTACATTTGCACCAATTGGAATGGCTCTTGGAGTAATTGGTATCTTATATGGAGCTAAACTGGCCTTTGCTCAAACAGATTTAAAACGACTCATTGCCTATACCAGTGTCAGTCATATGGGTTTTGTAATACTGGGAATATTCTCCTTTAATGAACTGGCTTATCAGGGTGTTGTGATGCAAATGATAGCCCATGGAATCAGTACAGGAGCATTATTTATCATGGCCGGTCAACTTTCCGAACGAATTCATACACGCGATATCACCAAAATGGGTGGACTATGGGAAAATACACCATTTATGGGAACCATTGGATTGATCTTTTCCATGGCATCACTGGGATTACCGGGACTTGGCAACTTCATTGCCGAATTATTGATACTCATCGGAGCTTTTAAAGCGAATATTTGGATGGCATGCCTCGCCTCTGTCGGATTGATTGCGGCAACTCTGTATTCACTGCGGATTATGCAGAAAGTGTTTTTTGGAAAGGAAACTACTAACTGGAAAATGAACGATCTGAATTTAAGGGAGAAAATGGTATCTGTTTCCCTGGTAATCATAATATTTAGTCTTGGACTCTTCCCGCAACCTGTATTTAATATTGCACGGCCTGCATTAATAAAAACACTTGAATCACATACTGAAAAGACTATGCAAATAAAAGAATCAAAAAAAAGCAGAATTGATTTGAAAAGCAAACTATTTTTCGATAATTAAAACAACTATTAATGACCGGAACAGATTTTTACAGTTTAACGCCATTTTTGATACTTGCAATGGCACCTATTATCATTATGATCGTAATTTCCACGAAAAGGAATTACGATATAGTGTATGGCTTCACTGTATTATCTTTCATTGCTGCCATTGCTTCGATTTTTTATATCCTTCCTGTCATCCCTCATTCAATAGAACCTTTATTTATAATGGATAAATACAGTTTATTTTTCCTTGGAATTATATTTATTTCAGCATTGCTTGTTACATTTTTTTCCTACGATTATTTAAAACAATTGGATGGGATACGGGAAGAATATTATATCATTCTGTTTACTTCGACGCTTGGAGCTTCATTGCTTGCAGTTGCCAATCACTTTATTCTTTTCTTTCTGGGAATAGAAACACTAACCCTTTCGTTGTATATCCTCATAGCATTTGAAAAATCAAAGGGAAGTTCTATAGAGGCAGGAATAAAATACCTGGTGCTTGCATCAGTATCATCTGCATTTTTACTTTTTGGAATGGGAATAATCTATGTTACTTTCGGGACTATGCAATTCAATGGAATAGTTATAGCGATGAATAATCTGGTGAATTTACCTCCATTATTTATTTATGGTTTTGGAATGTTGTTAGTAGGCATCGGTTTTAAACTGGCTTTAGTTCCTTTCCATATGTGGACACCTGATGTTTATCAGGGAGCTCCGGCACCTGTTTCATCGTATATTGCTACAGTTTCAAAAGGTGCAGTTTTGGCTGTATTTATTCGATTCTTTTATACTATCAGAGGGTTTGAAAACTCATCCATTTTCATAGTAATTTCGGGTATAGCTATCCTATCGATGTTTGTAGGAAATTTACTGGCTGTCCAACAAAAGAATATTAAACGGTTGCTGGCCTATTCGTCCATTGCCAATATGGGATATTTGATTATCATTTTGTTAACAGGCACTGATAAAGGAATTCAGTCGGCGATTTTTTATCTCATAACATATTTCATTACAACAATTGGAGCATTTGGAGTAATTTCACTCCTTTCCACAAAAGAAATTGAAGCTGAAAAAATTGAAGATTATAAAGGTCTGTTCTGGAAAAAACCATGGTTAGCAGCAGTATTAACACTTTTCTTGTTGTCACTGGCAGGGATACCAATAACAGCCGGTTTTATTGCTAAATTTTATTTGATATACGAAGGTATGAAAGCCGGACTGATGGTACTGATTTTCTCGATGGTTATCAACAGCGTCATTGGCTTATATTATTATCTGCGGGTGATAACAACGATGTTCTCGAAATCAAACAATTTGGAATTACCAGGTGTTTCAATTCTTGGGAAACTAACTCTGGCAATCATCACTATTGGTATTTTACTATTAGGAGTGTATCCGGGATGGTTGATTGATTTTATTACTAAAAATGCACTATTGTGATACAAAAAAATGATAAATTAAACAAACCGGTTTTTGAGATAGATGGTAGAATTTTATTTTATGCATTTCAGGCAGGAGGAAAGAAAATACTGCAACATCAATCTGAAATAAATAGAATCAATGTATTCCCGGTTAATGATAAAGATACAGGCACTAATCTTGCTTCCACCATTCGATCGGTACTTGATACCATTAAACCTCAACGATCCTACAAAAAAACGGTTAACTACATTGCTGAAGCTGCATTAATCGGCGCCCGTGGTAATTCGGGTATTATTTTCGCTCAATTTTTATATGGAATAAGCCGTGAAACAGAGAATAAGGGTATCATAACACTTTCTGAATTTGTCGATACTATCCGGAAATCGATCCCATACATGTATGAAGCCGTTGCAGATCCTGTAGAGGGCACAATGTTGACAGTCATTAAAGAATGGTCGGATTTCATTTTCAGTAAACAGATTGCTATAAAAGATTTCCGCAAAGTTATTATTGAATCGCTTGAGACATTACATGCTTCATTACTTGATACCCGTTTAAAAATCAGTGTTCTTAAAAAACACAATCTGGTAGATGCCGGTGCTAAAGGATTTGTTATATTCATAGAAGGGATCATCGATTTTATTAAAACAAAAAATATTCGTGAATATGTTTCTCAGACAAATGAACTCATCACCTTTGTTCATGATGAAGAAAAAGAGGATGAAGTTATTACTTTCAGATATTGTACGGAAGCTATCCTGAAGGATATTCATGTAACCAAAGCCTGCCTTCAGAATTTCTTAAGTGAATATGGTGATTCGATAGTGGTTGCCGGTTCCGAAAGCCTTTGCAGAATACATGTTCATACTGATCATCCGGCCGCTCTGTTTTACAGCCTGAAAGATATTGGCACTATCACTCTTCAAAAAGTGGACGATATGGTTCGTCAACACGAAGCTTCAACTAAAAGGAAATGGAATATTGCACTGGTTACCGATTCAACCTGTGATTTATCCAAGGAACTTATCGAATTTTATCAGATTTATATGCTTCCGCTGAATATAAACTTTGGGGAAAACCATTTCCTCGATAAAGTAACCATTACACCCGATCATTTTTATACTTTACTTGAAAGCAGTCCTGTATTTCCTAAAACATCGCAAATTAACGAACGTGCTTTTACCAACTTATACTCACATTTAGCATCTCATTATGATGCTGTAATTTCCATTCATCTTTCAGGACAATTTAGCGGCACCTATTTAAACAGTGTAAAAGCAGCAGAAAAAATAAAGGGTGAATTCAACAAACCAATCTATGTTATTGACTCAAAAAATGTTTCAGGAGCATTGGGGTTACTGGCATTGCGTATTGCTCAATCAATAGAAACAGGAATACCGGTTGAAAGAATAATTGAAGACATTGAAATATGGAAAAAGAAAGCTAAAATATTCGTAAGTGTAAAAGATTTAAAGAACATGATTAAAGGTGGCAGAGTCTCAAAACAGAAAGGTTTTATTGCCAATATGCTTGGGATCAACCCTATTGTATCTATGGATAGTAATGGTAAATCTGTCCTTTTTGGTCAGACATTCAGTCAACAAGCAAATATAAATAAAGTCATGAAACATATTGAAAAAATAAGTACCGGAATAAAAATCTGGAATTATATCGTTCTTCATGCCCACAATCAATCAGGTGCTCAAATTTACATAGAAAAAATGATCCACCTTACGGGTAAAAAACCGGTTTCTGTTGTTGATATTTCCCCTGTTGTTGGGATGAATGCCGGGAGTGGAACAATAGCTGTCTCTTTGTTGTTTGAATAGTAAAAATATAAATTTATAAAAATATGCTTCCTCTTTATCTTCAAGGATTGTTTTTGATTTTAAGTTTAATGACATCATTGTGGATCGTCAGTATTCTACTTAAGAATGTTAGTATTGTAGACATGTTCTGGGGAATGGGTTTTGTGATGGTGAATACATTTTATTTTATTAATACAGAAGCAACACCTGCTAAAATTATCTTACTTCTATTAGTGGCAATCTGGGGTCTGAGGTTGTCGTTTTATCTTGCTTGGCGGAATATCGGAAAGCCTGAAGATTTCAGGTATCAGGAATTCAGAAAGAAATATGGTGAAAAAAATTATTGGTGGATTAGTTTCCTTCAGACTTTTATTCTTCAGGGATTATTAATGTGGGTTATATCCATGCCATTACTTGGTGCCAATTTATATTCGACATCGCAAAACCTTGGTTTTATAGATTATTTTGGAATTTTTCTTTGGTTAATTGGTTTCATCTTTGAAGCTGGTGGTGATATGCAGTTAGCCCGGTTTAAAAGAAACAATGCCAATACAGGGAAAATCCTGAACACCGGGTTTTGGCATTATACACGCCATCCCAATTATTTTGGAGATTCAGCTGTCTGGTGGGGGTTTGGTCTATTTTGTCTTTCGACAGGGAGTTACTGGCTAATATCAGGATCTGTTTTAATGACTTTACTGATACTCAAAGTGTCTGGAGTAGCCTTACTCGAAAAATCATTGAAAGAGAAAAAACCTGAATACATAAAGTATATTCAAAATACAAGTTCTTTTATTCCCTGGTTTCCAAAGAAATAAAATTACAGATTTACAGTAGAATGATTAGAATTAAAATTTTAAAACAGGATATTATGAAATTCATTTCAAATAACTTATGGCTTATTTTATTTGTGGGCTGGGGTCTACCGTTGGGTTTTTATCGCAGTAAATTTCGTAAGCTGGTATATCAGACCGATAGTTGGCTTATCAATATAAAACCTGTTTTTATGAAAGAAATTAAAGGATTAACCGGAAACATATTTCCCGGTAATTTAAGCTACAGGAAATTTAGAAACTTCTACAGGATCTATTTGGGAATTTATATTCTTTTGTTTTTTCTTTATTTTAATTTAAATGCAAGTTCACAAACTACAAAATTAAAAAATATGGATGTTACAGTCGTTGGAAGCACGGTTCCTTCCTTTTCTTTAAAAGATCAGAATGGATTAGATTTTAATATCGAATCGGTAAAAGGCAAAAAGAATCTGGTTATTTATTTCTATCCCAAAGATGATAGTCCGGGTTGTACAAAAGAGGCTTGTTCTTTTCGTGATCAGTTCGAAGTCTTCAAAAAAGAAGATGCTTTAATTATTGGAATAAGCGGACAATCCGTTAAAAGTCATCTTGAATTTGCCAAAAAGCACAGATTAAATTATACGCTTTTAAGTGATGAAGGGAATAAAGTGCGTAAATTATTCGGTGTCCCAACCAGCTTTTTAGGTTTATTACCGGGAAGGGTAACCTATATCGTAAACAAAAAAGGGAAAGTAGTATTTGTATTTAACTCTCAATTGAATGCTGAGAAACATATTGATGAAGCGTTACGCATCCTTAAAGATTTAAAATGAAAACAGAATTTGAAATTTTGTTGATCTTTATATCCTATTTAATCGGATCTATTCCGTTTGGATATATTTATACAAAAAGGTTTGTGGGAATAAATATACTCCATCATGGAAGCGGTAATACCGGTTCAACCAATGTGCGGCGTTTTGCAGGACCAAAGGTAGCTCTCTTCACTCAACTGTGTGATATGCTGAAAGGACTTTTACCAGTTGCATTAGTAATTTTTATAGAATACAAAAGGATATATACATTCGATGATATTTTTATATATGCTGTCGGACTAGCAACTATCCTGGGTCATAACTTTAGCATCTTTTTAAAATTAAAAGGAGGTAAAGGTGTCAATACAACTTTAGGAGCCTCTTTACTTCTCTCGCCTTATTCTGTATTTGCTTCTGTCCTGGTTTATTTTCTTGTAAAATGGTGTTCAGGATATGTATCTCTTGGGTCAATATGCCTGGCAATTACATTAACTCTGACCGGTTGGATAATCAATAATACTTCGTACCTGTTCTATTATTTTCTTATTTGCTCAGCATTTATTATAATAATGCATATCCCCAATTTAAAGAGATTAATGAACGGAACAGAGAACAAATCGTAATACAAGGTGGAGTCAATAGCATTTAAAATGTTTCAATACTGATGAAGCCGTAAAGAATTATTCCGGGTATCTGTTTTAGTCGGCTAATTATTTTCCTTTAATCCACTTTTTGGAAAATGATGCTTTCTTTCCCATTTTTCATTAAACATCCTCCTGAATTTTGCCTGAAATTCATCGTACTTAAGATTTATATCTTCTTCGAGGAATTCATATTGTATGAATTTTTTCACATGTTCACACCTGAATTTATAATCATCATATTCATTCCTGATTAAATAAGCATATACAATCCAACCATCAGAATCAAGGTCATTTAAAGCAGAATAATTTTCAAATAATATTGGCTGAATAACATCGTAAAATTCTTTTCTAAGTTTTTCTTGTATTTCAAAGAATTTTATAATTTCTTTATTCTCTTCTTCAATCAGTTGTTGCTTCTCCTGATCGGTATAAAAGGAGAATTCATTGTAATCATCAATGGTTATTAAATCGGGTTTTACAGGTCGTGCATAACTATCTATCCATGTTTTAAATTCAGGGTACTTCTCCCGCAGACTCAATCCTTCTTTTTGGTCCAGAATCAGATTGTAGAGATTTAACATTAACCGTTGCCCTGTGGAAGAAACCAACCAATTGATGTATTCCAATACCATCGGTCGGAATTCAGAGTCAATAACCGGATATTGTAGCAACATAAGTTTGCGAACTGCAGGTGTTATTTTATCCATAACCGGTTTGTAAATGCCATAAAAGAAAAGGGAAATATCTAAGTCAGGTCCTGGTTGCTGATTCGATTCCCTTTTGAAGTACCTGAAGTTTGCTTCATACCAGTTTTCAAATTCCGACATTTCAGTAGAATTGTCTTCTTCGTTTTCAAACATAACTTATCTTTTTTATTAAAATCCTGAATAAATCATGTAATTAGTATAAATTTGTTTTTTAGATTAACCAATTATACTGTGAAAAGTTCTAATACTTTAAAATAATTATCATTTAAAAAGATTCTATTGAAATGGAATGGATTATATACTTATCATAATCTACAGGAAAGAAGTCTATTGTATTTTTAAATAAAAGATCTGATTCTTATTTTATCTGTTTATAATTCATTCATTAAATTCCACTATATGTTACTCAACAATTCCAAACATACTATTTGTAAATTGGATAAACAGGGTTATAGTTTTTAAACTAAATGAGCATTTAATGTTTTAAACAGATTCAATGAATATGTTTCAAATTAAATAAATTCTGAATTCATATATTAATTGTTATTTGCACTTTCTTCGCTATAAATTTTTTTATCAACTTTAAAATAAATGGAGTTGATAATAACATACAGTTTTGTTAACTCATCGACAAGTGATTGAACAACGATTCGTTCATCATTAGTGATTTTATCAACCGGCAAGACACAAATAACCTGGACATTTAAATTCTTTGGATTATAAATAACTGAAGTGTAGGGTAATAATATTTTATCCTCTATGATTGTTTTATTACTGATATGAGGATAATTCATTTGAAAACTATTCCTTGTATTAATATTTTCAAAAACAGTACAATGAGTATTGCAATTAATTATTCTGATTAAAGCCCAGTCAGATTGGATTATAGTAAGAATTTTAATTCCATAATAACTAAACGTTTTTTTTAATTCAGCTTTTAATTTAGGATAATTATCAATGTTTTCATAAATTGAGTTTATTTCCTGAATATGAACGTTTGTCTTCCCTTTATATTGATCAGAGACAAAAAGTCTGTTTTCAACTTTAGGTATTTCATTATTAATTTTACGAATTATTTTATCTTGTCTGATCACTTCGCGTTTATATTGACTTAGAATTAATATACACGCAAGTAAAAACAAACCAAGTAAAGTTCCTTCAATAGCTTCTTCATTAAAAATTATTTTTTTTGTAATATGCACAGGACCAATTATTAAAGTTGGAGTGTATATAATTAAACAAAAAATGATTAAAATGATTACAAAAATTAAAACCTGTAAGAATGAGGGATGAATGTTTATTTTCATTAGTCAAAAGGTTAGGGTTAGAATTATAATGAATTTGCCAGGGTTTTAACATCTATTTAATGAATTCAAAAAATGAATGATTCTTGATAGTTAATTTTGATAATAAATCAAGAACGCAATAATATCAAAAAAATGATTTTTTTTGGCTTTTCTCATGAAGTTTCAAGTCTTTAGTTTGAATATATCATGATGATCCCACAACACCAAAGGCAGTCAGTAAAGGCCATTTTTGAATGATCTGGCATTAGAAACGAAATGTAGTGCTGTATTCTGTAAAAGGTGGAAAGGAGAACAAAATAGCTATATTTAATAAACAGCATGTTCATTCAATGTCAGAAATTTCATAAATGAGTTTTACAATGACAATATAAATGTGGAATGTCAATCTCAGTATGAAAAGTAAAAAGTAATGTATTTTATTTAGTTAATGAATTAAAGTACGAAATTCCTTTTTAAATATTAGTACCAATTTATTTCGTGACCGGGAACTATCATTGCAAGTTCTTCCAGACATCTTATTTTCAATAGAATGAAAAATTGGTATTGATAATCGGATTCTTCCAATAGAAACATTTTCCTTTTATGAAACCGGATATTTCTTTTCTAAACCTTCTTTTTGAAGAAGTTCATTAACTTCCTTTTTAAGATCTATCATTCTTAGCTCCCGGCCGATAAAGTAACTGTTAAATTGTTGAAGTTCATTTGTTTCTTTCTCTAATTTCAAGCGTTCACTAATATCAAGGGCAGCAATTAGACAAAAGTTTCCGCTTTTAGTAATATTACCTGTCAACAGAATCTGTTTATTAGAATTCGAATTGATGGGCATACTTACCATGCAGGTTTCAATTAATTTACTTTCGAATGCCTTTTCAAGAAAAAAAATAAAGTTCTTTTTATCTTGATATGTGATAAAAGAATCAAAGTTACAATTAAGCAATTGTTCCGGTTCAATGTCAAGTATTTGAGATCCAAATTCGTTTACCTCATTAATAATTCCTTCTCTTGAGAGTGTAAAATATCCGATTGGTGCAAAATTATACAATTCAATATATTTTTCTGCAATTTCCGTTGTCCGTTCTTTTGAACAAATCAGTTCATCATTTTGCATTTCTAATTCAATTTGATGAACCTGTAGTTCATGATTAATTTTCAGAATATCTATTTCAGATAGTCGAGATTCTGAATCCAAAAATTCCTCTGCTAACTTAACTTCTGCCTGTTGACGAAGTCGTTTTAAATTTTCTAACCTTTGATTTTTCATAGCAAAATTAGGGTGTTTAGTTAAGGGAATATTTCACTTAATATTAGGCTGTATTTGTGAATATATTAACGTTTTAATTTCTTGAATAGCTTCAATTATCTACCTATATTAATTTTAAAAACAATATAAATATAAAAAACGCACTGTCGAAACCAGTATGGCAATAGCATGGTATGTCATTGTTTGTATATAGTTTACATTTTAATAAAAAATAATTATTAAAGTTTTATTAACATATTAAAACTTAATTTTTATTCCTTTATTATTTTGGTGATGCAAACATAGTGAATTTATTCAATCACACCAAATTTTAATATAATAAGTTATATTTTTTTTAAAATCATAAAAAAATAATTTACAGATAATTCATCAATAATTTTTGACATTCAATTATATGAAAGGAAACAAAACAGTCATATATCTTTCTTTTTTGAAAGTTGGCAACAATTGCCCATTTACGATTCAAACAAAAAAAGAAATGGAGTTATGCAGGATGATCAATCCACAGAACTCCATTTCTTTTATTTTAATACTTGATTTGAAAATCAATTAATTTTTTTGGGCTTCAAGTCCAAAAGCATATCCACTCTTAACCCTTTCAATTAATTCGGGAAGTATATCCTCGTATTCACCAACGATACCGAAATCGGCATAATGGAAAATAAAGGCTTTAGGATTATGATCAATAGCAATAATTTTTTCGGATTCTTTCATTCCTGCTATATGTTGTATAGCCCCCGAAATACCAATAGCTACATATACTTTTGGACGTACTGTTTTACCGGTTTGCCCAATTTGATGAGCATATTCGGCAAAACCTTCATCTACCACCACCCTGCTACAGGCCCATTCGGCTTTAACACCATTTGCTTTTAGTGCTTCAGCAAGTTTCTTTATCAGTTTAAGGCCATCTCCGGTAGTACCTCGTCCACCCGAAATAATTATATCGGCTTCAAAAAGGTTTTGTAGAACACCTTCGTCACGTTCAGTTTTTAGTATTTCAACCCGGAAGTCATTCATACTTAGTTTAGGTAAAAAGGTTGATATAACCCCTTTTCTACCGGAGATAGTTGCAGGCACTTCGAATGTACCGGCGCGTGCTGTGGATATCTGTGGATAAACAAATCCCAGGATAGTTGCCAGTTTACTTTCACCGTAAGTCGGACGTCTTGAATGCAGGATTGGTTTATTAATCACTTTTTCTTTTCGATTAACAAATTCTCCTATTTCAAGTCCTGTACAGTCTGCTGTTACGCCACTTCCGGTTTTGCTACCGATTCTGGGTGCAAGTTCACGTCCGGATGTTGTTGCTCCGAACAGTACGATTTCAGGATTTTTTTCTTTAATAACCTGAGCAAAAATTGACGAAAAAGGCAGAACCAGATATTCTTCCAGTTTATCATTTTCAACCACTATCACTTCATCCGATCCGTGTTCAAAAAGTGATTGTGCCAATGCTTTCACATTTTTACCGATGAGAAGTGTCATTATTTTAGTATCATTTCCTAACTGATCGGCAAGTTTACGTGCCGGAGTTAGCAATTCAAAGGATGGACGTGAGATTTTACCATTTGTCACTTCTGCCCATGTTAGAATTCCTTTGGCGCCATTCCGGTTATCATAGAATGGGAATTCGGGCTTTTCTACAACTTTCTTTTCCACTATTTCCTTTTTCTCAAGGACATTACTCCCTTTTTTGAAATTAGTGATTAAACTATCCACCAGCGATGTTTCATCATGTCCTTCGGACATAATGATAGGAGCCCGTTCACTGACAAGGTTAATAACATTGGCAACTATTGTTGGAGATCCATTAATCCCGATTTTTTCTGTTCCCAATCCGATATCATCTATACCAAAAACAGTAATCGGCAAATTCCTGGCTTTAATAGCTCCAATCAGTGATGGCTTTCGGGGCGGAACACCCGTTGGGGTCAATGAAACGGCACAAGGCATAGGCAGTTTCATCATCTGAAAGCCTCCCTCAATAATCCGTTTGGCAATCACATTTCCTTCTCCGTCGGCTTTAATACTTTCGACAAATGTGGCCTGTGGAATACCCAGATTCTCTGCAACTTGCGAGGGCACATGAGCCGTATCCCCATCGCTGGTCTGCCTGCCTGCGATGACAATAAAAGGTTCAGTTGCCTCTTTCGTAAATCCTAAATGTTTAAGCATAGTGGCAAGTGCCAGCCCGGTTGCGTAGGTATCACTGCCTCCCAGTTTTCTGTCTGACAACAGATAGGCTTCATCATACCCCATTGAAATGGCAGTCCGTAAAGCCACTTCAAACGAGGGAGGGCCCATGGAACATACAATCATTTTTGCATCGGGATATTGTTTTTTAAGTTGTAAACCGGCTTCAAGACCAAACTGACAGTCTATATTGATAATTGATTTTGCTTTCGTACGGTCCATCAACCCATCTTCTCCCATACGCATTTCGGTAGGTAAGGGTACTTGTTTTATTAAACTTATAATTGTAAGAGCCATTGATATATCGATTTTAAGATTTACATATTCTGAAATTCAGGACCATTTCCTCCGTTAGGCACCATCCAGGTAATTCCATCACCCGGTGATTTGATATCACAGGTTTTACAATGCAGGCAATTTTCGGCATGAATCCTTATTTCCTGATGTCCCTGTTTATCGGTATGCAGTTCATATACTTCTGCGGAACAGAAGAACTGGCTTGGTGCACCGTATTGTTTGATATTAATGGTTTCATACGAAACAGGATTATTGATTTTTAAATGTGGCACCTGTTGCTCATCATGATTTACACCGGTATAAAACACATCCGTTGCTTTATCGAAAGTCAGTATCTTATCGAATTCCAGTTTTCCTTTAAACCTTTCTTTAAATGGCAACTCCCTTAATTCATTTAGTTTTTTAGTAGCCTCACTGTCTAACCTGGATTTCAGTCTTCCAACAAAACCGGCTCCTCCGGTAATAAGTTGTGTGCCAAAATGCAATGCACCTACCAATAAGCCTTTTGAGAATCCTTGCCTGAAATTTCTGACCGGGTACATATCCTTAAAAAGGACACTTTCTTTTATCAGCGTATCATATTCCCTGAGTATATTTTCAGAATAATCATTTTTGCTTAACGCTGCAATAGCCGTCTTGGCTGCAAGCATACCTGAAGTAATGGCTAAATGAACACCTTTCAAAGCAGGCATCGTTAAAAATCCGGCACTATCCCCTACAATGATTGCACCATCCACATAGAGCTTCGGGATAGAATAATACCCCCCTTCAGGGAGTGTTTTTGCACCATATTCAATCAACTTACCCCCTTTCAGTATTTTATGGATAAACGGATTCGTTTTCCATACCTGAAAAGCATCATGCACATCAAAGGTAGGGTCTTCATAATCCAAACCGACCACTAATCCTACTGCTACTTTATTATCATTTAAACCATAAACAAAACCGCCACCGAATTCATGCATATTCAATGGATAACCCATAGTATGATATATCTCACCCGGTTTTATATTTCCTTCGGGAACAGACCATAATTCTTTACATCCCAGTGAATATACCTGTTCGTTTTTCCCTTTTTGCAAATCGAATTTTTTAATCAGTTGCTTGGCAAGACTGCCTCGGGTTCCTTCTGCAAATATGGTCAAATGTGCTTCAATTCGAGTTCCTGCCTGATAATTCTCAAGTTTATTTCCATGATGATCAAGGCCTGTATCGATTGTTTTAGCACCTGCTACTTTACCATCTTTGTATAAAATCTCATTGACAGAAAAACCAGGGTAAATTTCAACTCCTTTTTCTTCGGCTTTTTTTGCCAGGAATCTGCATATTTGTCCGAGTGAAGCTGTATAATTTCCTTCATTATTCATGTACGGGACATGAAATGGCAATTTAAACGATCCATTTTCACTCAACAGAACCGTGGTATCTGATGTCACTTTTGCATTGAAAGGAATTTCATTAAAATCAACATCGGGCAGTAAAGTTTTAAAAACATCTGTCTTTATCACTGCACCGGATAATATATGACTTCCAATGGCACTTCCTTTTTCAACAAGTAAAATTCTACGTTTAATATCATTTTCCTGTAAGATATCCGCCAAATGAATGGCAGTGGCAAGACCTGATGGACCACCTCCAACAATTAAAATATCCGTTGTTACGGTATCAACATTACTCATTATATGTATCTTTAAATTTCAATTAATATAAATAATTAAATCAATAGAATTAGATTGTAAAAATAGAAAAAAACATTTCAATATTTGCATCATTTATGAATCGACATGGCATTAATTATTTCTATAAAAAAAAACAATTAGTACTTTACATTCATCTAACCATAAAAATAATTCAATTGTTCTTAAATTGACTTTCTTTCTGTTTTGATTCGGTTATTTCTACTTTTATTCAGTCCTTCTTTTTAAATATAGAAACACGACTTAAACGGAATACCTTAAATTGTCAAATATTGAATATTACATTCATCAAAGACGATATGAATTCTTTCTTAATTTGAATTTTGTATTAAAACGTATTTTCTAATGCTTAAATATTCAATAGCTTAGTAATCCTGTAAATTACATAACTATTTTCAGTTGAGTTTCATTTTTCAGACCCTATCCCTGATTTACAAAATTCGGTCAATACAGCATGTTTTTCTCAAACATATTTTTATATTTGATATAAATATATAATTTTGTAAACGGATACGTAAATATAACAACTGTTGAATGGCACCAGGTGAAATCGGAATATTTCATGCTACTTTTCAGGTCTTATTCATATCCGATTTATTTCACAATTTACTAAATTCAACTACCTATTCCATCCTATTTCCTGTATTTATATTTAATCAACCTTTTTGCTTTGGTTTTGCATCGGTTTTGGATAGGTCGGTGATACCACTTATCAGCCATAATATATTCACTTATTTGCCATAACACAACCATATATCTATAAAGGTATATGACAAGTATTTTAATCGTGTATCAAATAGTAATGAGTTTATTATCGGATGTAAAACCAATCCAAAACCAACCTAAAACCATATCTACAACCTATATAGAAGAATTCATGTTCCGCATTCAAGGTGAATTATTCAAATACAAACAGGATTTGTTTATCACCTTCCAATAGGAAGTTATCTAAAAGAAGAATATCCGTGAGGTTGTTTGTAAGATTGATAAAAGATAAAAAAAAATATCAATTCCAAACTTGATGATATAAACCGAACAGATAAAAAGAAACTTTTAAAAAAAGAAAAGGGAAAGCAATCTGCTCCCCCTCCCCTTTCTCTTAAAATTTCGTATTAAAATTCATATATTGATGACTATGAATCAATTTATCAATGATTAAAGTTCATCATGTTATTTTTATTCATATAGATATCCCAGGCTACCCAGTCGACTACATTGGTTGCAAAATAAACCTGACGTAGTGAAGTAAACAATGTCCTTACATTTTCTATTGAAGCTCCCAACAACTGGCTAACTGTTGTTTTTGTACTGTCATCAAAGATAATCTGAATATCCCTGTTATGTCCAATAACACTAAATTCGGTAGTATCATTGTGACTGGTAATATCGATAAACGATACTTTTGCTTTTGATTGTAAAGCACCATTCAGATACACTTTGGCACTATCCAGTCCATTACTTCCGTGTACAGGAGTTCTGACGATTTTTACATTTCCAATAATCAAAGAATATTCCTTTTCACGATGCCTGCTGGCTGTATCGGCTTTTATTGAAGTGAATTTTTCTTCAAAGTAAACGGTACCACCTTTTGAAATGCTGTAATCCGAAAGAAGCGTATCACCGGTTGAATAGATCATTTTGGCATCATATCCATTCGCAAAAACAAAATCAGACATAAAATTCTGACCGTTTTGTCTGCTTCGGGAAGATTGAATAGTCATTGCACCGACATCAACGTTATCAATTTTTATTGATGATGCGAAACTGTAATTCCATAAGAAGCGGCTGAATTGATAATTATAGGTAGACACATCAACTACATAATTATTGGTTAACAAGGTATCGGCAGCCAGGAATTTCAATAATGATCCTGGATGAGTCACTTTCGAAGCGGGTAACTTAACTACAAAATCTGAACTTGTACCAGTTTTTACAAAGAAATTCATTAAAGAAGGATGCCATTTTTTATAATTTGCAGCCTGGTAATCATAAACGCCTGCAATATCAGACATTTTAATTGTATCCACGCGCGCCATACCAAATGATCCTGAAACTGAAGATTTGACAAGACTCGGAGCATTAGATGAGCCACCTGTTGCCAACACCTGATAACCGGGCGATGTTGTAATTGCTGTCATAGCAGAAGTCAGATTACTTGCACCGGTATTCATGGAGACTTGTAAAGATCCCTGAGAAGTACTCAAATCATCTTTATTAGAACAACTCCATGTCAAAAAGCCTAGTAAAACCAAACTTAAATAATAACTCTTTGTTTTCATAATCTTTTTTTTGAAATTAATTAATCAGTTTATTTGAATAATAAAACAGCATTAACTGAATATTATTGTTTGTCAACAATCAACTACAACAAATCAAAAATCAAAAAGATTCAACTGACAAGAACGTTTTTTAAGTATTCACTTAGATATTAAGAGAAAAACAGGGTAAAGTGTTAAATGATTAAGGTTTACTTGGCAGGTTTAAATTTATTTATCGTTTATTTGCGGGGTTAAAAAATGATTTTTTAAACTATATTGTCATCAGCTTCATTTTCAAGATGGCTGATTTCCTCTGGTTCAGCATGAATATACACCTCACTTCGGACAACCCTTTTCTTTATTTCCGATTCAATTTTATCGCAAACCTCATGAACTTCCCGAAGACTTAAATCAGGATCGAAATGCACATTAAACTTGATAAAAGTATCAGCGCCTGCAGTGCGGGCTTTTAAACCATGGAATTTCAACACTTCCGGAAACTCCTTTAATGTAGAAGAAACTATCTTAGTAGTATTAACAGGTGATTTATCAAGTAAAACGTCTATGGCTTTTCGACCAAGTTGATAGGATACAAACAACACAATTACGGCTACAAACAATGCAGCAATTGAGTCGGCCCTGTGCCAGCCCAGGAATTGATAAGCAATTAAACCGAATAAGACAACGGTAGAACTCCATATATCAGTAGAGAAATGAAGTGCATCAGCTTCAAGTGCCTGACTGTTGTGTTTTTTAGCAACACGGTACAATGCTCTGGAACGGGTATAATCTATAACAATAGAAGAGACAACTACCACATAACTCCATACACTGACCTCTATGTCCGTTTTACCTGAAGTAAGCCGGTGAATGGCTTCAGAGATTATCCACACACATGTGACAAGTAAAAGAATAGTTTCTATTAGTGCCGACAGATTCTCTACTTTTCCATGTCCGTAGTTATGCTCGCGGTCAGCAGGTTTATCAGAAACCCTCACCGAGAAATAGGTAATTATTGCAGCCACCATATCCAGCGCTGAATGCAATGCTTCCGATAGAATTCCTAAACTGCCTGTTAGAAGTCCGATCACCATTTTAAATATGGTAATAAAAACAGCTGCAACAACCGACCATAATGCTACTTTCTTTTTTTCCTGAATCATTTTTAATATAAATAAGGGGTGTTGAATTGTAAACAGACTATGTGTATATCAGTAATCTTTGTCAAAATTACTCAAAGTATTCTTTTTAACATCAAAAACATGAAACAATTTTCGATTATAAGTATAATTTAGAATGATTGAAATTTGTTTAAAAGAGTGTCCCTGAATTTATATACAAAGTTAAATCTGGATTTCGAATAGACGACTGACATAGATTCAATGTTGATAAACAATCCGGTTAGTGTTCAGCTTCCCCACTCAGAACAATAAACAGAATCACACACAGGAAACCTAAATTTTTAAAGTTTTCATGCAATGTGATAATCATCGAGGTTTTTTAAAAAATAAAAAAAAAGGTATTAAATTTAGGATCAAATGATTGACGTCTTTTGGTACATTCACCTTATTAAGCAAATTAAAACAGAACTACACTTTTGTACCTCACATTCTTTTTGTACCTTTGCCGCCTATATTTTTCAATCAACATAATGTCTAACCTACTATTTATTAGTAAAACAAAAAACAATTTTCAGAAATGGAAGAAAACAAAAACATCACGGAAGAAGTGATTCCAACCGTGGAACAAACAGTTGTAGAAGAAACACCAACAGTTGAAGAAACTGTTATTGAAGAAACTCCTGTTGCAATTGAAGCAGAAATCGAAGCTGTACCGGTGGTTGAAGAAGCACCAGCAGAAATCGAAGCTGTAATCGAAGAAGAAGCTCCTGCAGCAGTTGAACCTGTAGCAGAAGAAATCGTAATCGAAGAAGCTCCTGCCGCTAAAATAAAAGCTCCTGCAGTAGTACCTGTACCATCAGGAGATTTTGATTGGGATGCCTACGAAAACGGCGTTACCATGTCAGTCGAATCAAAAAATGATTTGGAAAAAATTTACGATGCTACTTTGAATGCCATTAAGGACAAAGAAGTTGTCGAAGGAACGGTAATCTTAATAAACAAACGTGAAGTAGTTGTCAATGTAGGCTACAAATCGGATGGCGTTGTACCAATGAGCGAATTCCGTTACAATCCGGATTTAGCAGTTGGCGACAAAGTTGAAGTTTATATCGAAAGCCAGGAAGACAAAAAAGGTCAGTTAATTCTGTCTCACAAACAAGCCCGCGCAACCCGTTCATGGGATCGCGTAAATGCAGCCCTTGAAACACAAGAAATTGTGAAAGGTTTTGTAAAATGCCGTACGAAGGGTGGTATGATCGTTGATGTATTCGGAATCGAAGCATTCCTTCCGGGTTCACAAATCGATGTAAAACCAATCCGCGATTACGACGTATTCGTCAACAAAACGATGGAATTCAAGGTTATCAAAATTAACCACGAATTCAAAAACGTTGTTGTTTCTCACAAAGCTCTTATTGAAGCCGAACTGGAACTTCAGAAGAAAGAAATTATTGGTAAACTTCAAAAAGGTCAGGTTCTCGAAGGTACAGTTAAAAACATCACATCATATGGTGTATTTATCGACCTTGGTGGCGTAGATGGTTTGATTCACATTACCGATCTGTCATGGGGTCGTGTTTCTCATCCTGAAGAAATCGTTTCGTTGGATCAAAAACTCAACGTTGTTATTCTTGATTTTGATGACGAGAAAAAACGTATTGCTCTTGGATTAAAACAACTTTCTGCTCATCCTTGGGATGCTTTGGATACCACTCTTAAAGTTGGTGACAAAGTAAAAGGTAAGGTAGTGGTTATGGCCGATTATGGTGCATTTGTTGAAATCGCACCGGGTGTCGAAGGTTTGATTCACGTATCTGAAATGAGCTGGTCACAACATCTTCGCTCTGCACAGGACTTCCTGAAAGTTG
>Ga0302285_10000346_pt1 | contig 26197 bp, 11 predicted proteins | sample III_Fen_E2_2_FD_200455 | JGI IMG/M metagenome (GOLD analysis project Ga0302285, IMG submission 200455) | Peat permafrost microbial communities from Stordalen Mire near Abisko, Sweden - III_Fen_E2_2 | ecosystem: Environmental > Terrestrial > Soil > Wetlands > Permafrost | place: Sweden: Abisko... | reverse complement strand
TAGTGAGTAGCTCAGAGAGAAGCTAAATGGAGAGATAAATCAAATGCTTGGGGATGAGGAGGAGAATGACGATGATTCTCACAGAAGCAGCCAAGAAGAAGATATTTTTTATAGAAACCAATAACTCATTAAGAAAAAAAACAATGATTAATAGTCTCAACTACAGTAGTAAAAGGATATGGATAACAGTGATGACGGTTCTTCGTTAAGCTAGGTGAACTTGAAGAAGAGAAACAGATAGAGAAGACCAAGTAGAAGTCAAGATTGGTCTGATTCTGAGCTATCCAGTTAAAGTAACAACAGCAGTAATGTGAGATCTTCTAAGTAATCACTCAGTTCCACGCAGAAAGGCTTGCTGAAGCAGGAGTATGAATCAGAAATATCGAAGATCAAACAAAAAGAAGCATTCAAGTGGAACTAAATGATTTCGATACTGAATTCACTCTAAAACTAAGGCTCTCTCCCCAAGGAAGCAGCAGGTATTACCCAATAGAAAGACAGTCAAAAGGTGGAATAAATTCAATAATAATCAAAATGCCTTATAATATTTTTTACAAAGAAAATAAGCTTAATCAATTTATATCATATGTTATTTTCTGTTTTAATAACTGATAACTTATTACAATCTAAAAGAGAATGTTTTATTTTATTTTTTAGCTTATTTCAAAATGCAAGCTAGTTGTGAGGAAATAATGGATTGTTGTTACCAAAAAAAGAAATTTACAAATATGATGAAATAATAAATAGCTTGTTGAGGGTTTTACAAAAAAATCAAATGGATAGTTTAAGTTAAAATAATAATGAGAAGAAGATTGTTATTGATAAAATTAATGATATAACTCTCTATATTTGCCCATCAGATACCAAAAGTAAAATTATTATTCTACAAATATTAGGATGGTAATGAAAAACATTGTCATTAAATAATCCAATAATTCAAGTGGTTTTCACATCTGTGCTTATTTCTGGAAACAAATTGTTGCAACAACAACAAAAAATCAGTAAAAAATTATGTGAAGCACTTGAGATAATGATTCTCCAGAAAAGTAAATACATATTATCAGAAAATTGTGTGAAATCAAAAAGGAAAAAGAAGAAGATAGTTTTTGTGTTGACAAGGTTTTACAACAATCAAAGGAAGTTTGTTTTTAATAAAACATTAATCGTTACTATTTTTTTATTTTAAAATGTAAATTACACTTTAAACCAAATAATAGTTAGGCTCTCTGCTGTATCATTCCATACAAAAACAAACATATTGTACAGATCTAATAACTGGATCACTAATTGTGAGCAATTATTCAATAATAAACTAGATTATTACCAAATATCTTAATCAAAGGAGGCTATGGAATTTAGATAAGATACCTCTCTCTCTCTTATTTTATGATAATTTAAGATTTTGATATAATTTTTCTAAAGATTACTTCAAAATAGCCCAATAGTAAGTTGGGGAGAAGACTTATTATTGATTTCAGAATTTCTTTTTTCTTAGTTGAGAAAAATTAATTAATTTTAAATACGATGAGGAGGAGACAGAAGTTCAAGTAGAGTTGTCTTAAATGGTATTTGAGAGTCTCATCTCCGAAGTACACGACGAGTTCACAAAAATAGCTTTCAAACACTCCTTGTTGTTTTCTTGATAAACTACAATCTCTCACAAAGTCAACTAGCTGCACACACTCAAATTCATACAAAATATCCTTTCAATTCCCTTTATTGGTTTAAGCAATTCCTGCAACATATATTAGATTAATATGTTTATATAAATAGTAAATCTCTTTTTTCTTTTCCGTTTGTAAGTAAATCCCTAATAAATCTTATTCAAGACTTAATGAATCTATTTATACCAATAGTTAATTAACTGTGATATGATTATTTCTTGAGGGTTTGGAATATTTATAATATTTTAAATAAGTTTAATGTGCAAGTGAACAAATAAGCAGAATAATATGCAGAATGATTGAAATTAATTTGCCTGGAACCAGGAAATATGATAGGAATCTTCTGTAAGTCTTGTTTTTCAAAGAAAACACCTATTTATTGATTCTCATACTAGTACCATTCCAAGTTGTTTAGGCTTGAATTCTTCGGATAGCTGCCAGTTATATAGGTAATAGTGAAGATTTCCATCTCCTGGGCTGAAAAGTAGCTCCTAAATGAAACAATGAAGAAGATATGAGATTAAGAGAAAGTCCAGTAAATGCGAGAACAAATAAAGTTGGAAAAAATGAAAAATCTTTTTACTTGAAGGAAGGATTCGTTTTCCATAAGATTGAGTGCATTGAAGACATCGAAATTGTTCTTTTTGGCAAGAATAAGGGCATTGTTGATGAGGATGTTGAGAGGTGTAGCAGTGGAAACATGGTAGTATGAATAAGCTGCTCTCAGTTGATTGTGTTTTGGGTGGTTAATGATTGTGGAAGGCAAACAGTAAAAACTAACGAAATCACTGATTTTCTTCTCCTCAGTTTCCACAACATAAGAGTAAATCACGTTGTCGATAGGTAAGAAATAATGCTTCACGTCTTCCTCAGTAAAGTGATGGAATAAATCGAATTGCCTGAGAAATGAAAGATATGATTATTTAAGGGATTTGATGACAAAAAGTTGTGTATTTTTGTACGATAGGTATTTGTTGAGGAGATGGGTGACTTATGCAACATCCTTCTTCACCATGGGTCTCAATCCTTGAATGTTCGTTTCTTCTGCAACTTTGTAGAGCTTTTATACTCTAGCCATAGTTTAGTTAGCACTAAGGCTGCTGAAGTTGATCTGGAGAGTGAAGATTAAAAAAGTAATGAAAAATGTGTTTGATTTAGAAATAAATTGTATTTTGTGTTACTTCTATGAGTTTCTTAGGATTGAGGGATCTGTGGAAATATTGAGCCATGGAGATAGGTTTAGGAATACGAACTCCTGCAGTATAGACAGCCTACCAGATGTCTCTAAGATTTACTCTTCTAGTGACTTCCTTAATCAGTACAGGAGCTAATCTCTTGGATCTCAGCTTCTTGTTCACGCACAAGAAGTTAATCTCTGCCATTTTCAATTAGTCTTTCTTCTGCAGCTGTGGAAATGCAAGTAAAGAAAGAAAAATGAGTTTTGAAAGTAGCAATATTACAAAAACTCTCATTCTTATTCATTTTAAATCCTTTTTACTTGCATATGAACTGGGATTCCTGAGATGAATCCGACAAGTTTCTTAGTCTTAACGACTCTGACACCAACAAGCCAGTCCTCATATTAGCCAGGGGGTGTGAGTGCCCACTTCAAGAACTCTCGAGAGTAGTCGAAACGGAACATATTATCCTCATCTTCCACGTAATTCTCAACTAAGAGTGTGTAAACCTTATTTTGTTAAGAAGCAAAATATATGAAATAATTAGCAAAAACGAAATGGAAAAACCCCTAAACTTCAAAGTTATAAAAGCATATTTCTGTTGTGCATACTTGATCGAGTTCATCTTGATTTTTGAAATTGACGTTGGTCCATTCAAATCCAGCTGGAAGCTTATATGGCTCTTACAGAACATCTGCTGGTTTTTTGAAGACATCAATTGGTCCTGACTGTTTAAAGAAAAGCACACAAAGGATGTTAGAACAATATTTGTTTATTCTTTGGCTCCCTCATTCCTATTAGCCCATTTCATATCTTTTCAAATTATTCTCATGTAATTCCTTACCTTTTCAGGTAGAGGATCTTCGAACTTTGGGACTGGTTGATTTTTCCAGAATAACCATTTATCAGTTTGCATGAGTGTGTTTGCTGTGTCGAGAGTTTCAGCTTCCGAAACAGCAGGTTAAGACTGTTTATCTTGCTTGAGTTCTTCAGGTTGTTCAATTGAGGTAGTTGTTTGCTCAACTGGTTTAGTTTGTTCTTCTTCTTTGTTATTCTCCATCTTGAATCTAATACTCTACTAAATTGCTTGATGCAAGTCTTCTGTTTTTTTTTTAAACTTTATTAAATATGACTTTATTGTTTGTTTTTTCTTCAATTTTTTATTTAATTTTTCAATCTAAGCGTGGTTTAGATATGAAACGAAAGGGAGTGTGAGTATCTTCAACGTTTAGCTTTGGGAAAGGAGGAGATACTTTAAATTAGCAGAATATCTTCTTGTGTTTTAATATTTTTTTTCTTTTTCATTTGATTTTTCTCCTTTTCCTGTCCTTTCCTACGCGGATAGCAAGTGACTAAAAAAACCTATTAGTAATTTTATAATTTGTGTCACCAACAATTTCTAAAAGTCAGTGTTCTTTGGTATCTCCTAATTCTTGTAGGTTTCCTTTCATTTTCTAGATTAGAAACAAGCTTGCACATTTCAGATTCTAAGTAGATTCTCTTCCTCCTAATAGATCCCTTTATTCACTAAACCCTTCCTATATCTGAAAACTAATTCAGCAAATTGCAAGCGATTTTAAAATAATTTTTAAAAAAAAATGGAAATTTACCATGAAAAGCAAAGTCTGCTTTTGTGTGCTTAGCATGCCTTGAACAACCTCTTGTAAGAGAAAGCCTTTTCGAAGGCTAAATTGAACGAAATATGTGAATAATTAACAACTACCACAGGGTTTTTTCAATTGAATCCTCATCGTAGCGTTCTGAATCTTGGAAACTATGATGTAAATGTCATCGAAGCTGCCTTAATCTCGAAAGGATACTAAATGTCTTGGTTTGATGCTAGGAAAGATATTTAGACCATAAATATAAGTGATGAGCAAGGCAATTTCCTTGGTTTGATTATCAATAGTAAACAGGTACCAGGATTATAAAGGTACTTCATGTGCAGTGGGAATCATTGGATAGCAATCAGATCCATCAATAAAGCTGTGTATAATTTAGATTCGAAGCTACAAGACCCATAAGTCATGTCAAATAGCTAGCTTAAGGAATATTTAAAGGGAATTTAATAGACAAATGGACATATTTTTGTTGTTTAGAAATAAGAGCAAAATAATATTGAAATATAAGATGAAGGGAATTTGCAAGAAAATGAGAAGTAGAAGTAGATGAAGATGAATGAAATCGATGAAATGGATAATACACACAATAAAAATTTGTAAAGCTAAGAGGGAGAACAAATGGAAGACAATAAGAGTAGTAAGAGCAAGAAGAGTAAGAGTAAAAAAATAGAAATGTCGAAAATCTAACAAGAAAACAGCAAGAAAAATAGTTGAAAGTGTTAATGAAATTACTCAAATTATATGAATGAGAGATAAGGTGATATCCTCTAAATCATGCATTAAAGCATGCAAGGAAACTTCTTCTTTTTATTCTATTACTTTAATAAACCATTTTCCTTTTAAAACTTTCTTTTTATTCTTGTTGTTGATATTTGTTACTATTTCTTTGGCTTCAATAATATTATGATAAAAAAATTTTCTTCTGCACCCATTGATTAGTTTTTAATAGATTCTATGAAATGTTTCTTCCGAGCGAATTAGCTTTGATTGAAAGATAGAATAATGTAATCAATTGAGGCATATTTTTACTTCTGAAGAATGATAGCAATATGAATTTTAAGATGATGAAACCTCAATACTTTGAAGATCTAAAAAGAAAATTAGAGATGAGATATCCAGATTTTTGAGAGCTCAATTATGCTAAGAAATATAATATCCTTACGCAACATTTACACAAAAGTATTGAGATTTTTATAGAAAATAAAAACCAAAGATAATGAATTCTTAATAAAAACAAATAATATTCAAAGCATAATTTTCTACAGAAGAGGAGTTTTAGTGTCAAATTATAAAAAATTACAAAAGTTTTTGCTGAGCCACCAAAAAATAAAGCTAACAGCGAAACAACAGAAGTAAAAACGAACTAAAAAAGCAGCTTATTTTATTACAATTTGTGATTTAATAAGCAAGAAGGCTCCCTCATATTCTTAAGTTTCTGCTTATTGACCTTCAAAACAAGCTACCTTCATGTGGTAAGATCCTTCCAAAAGTCTCTCCTCTTTCTCAATTTTTTTTCATAAATATCATATTTTCTTCACCTTATCCATATTTTCCTTTTTCCTCTCCTATTCTCTTACATATCTCTGCTTTGATTAGGAACAAGCTCTTTGTACCTCGTAAAAAGGAAAATGAAGATGGCACATTTTAGAAAAAATACTTGGAACAAAAGAAATCCTTGAATTTCTATCGTTTTTTTCATGAAGTCATGGGTGCTTGGTCATTGCATCCTTTATTCTACGTGGTGCTACTCATTATTGAGTTCTTATAAATCTAATACTACGCGTGGCATCCCTACTTAGATACCTTTCTATTCACTACGGATTTTCGCATTTAAGTCAGAGATGTTATGCGATATTTCTAGATTTATTTCATGGCATTTGATGCAGATGGGACATTGCTGATAATCACCCTGTATGTGTCATTTGCGATACTATTATTAATTTTCGGAGTCAGTTACCACGTTTACTCTAATATTAAATCCAACAAGCGACGCTTGTCTGCGAAATAATCCTCTATGCTAACATATTGCCTGAAATTCTTACATTTAGCAATGGCATTAATGATCACTATTTTACCCCTGCCAATGTTTGACATCTTTCTGCTGTTCATTGAATGCAATTAAAATACCTATATGGTAGATTTCACTTGCTATTCTGGAATCTATCTCTTACATCTTCCAGTGGCTGTAATCGGCGCGGTATTGCTAGTTACAGCCGCAAGTTTATCATACTTGTATTTCACTGATTCCAACCCGAATTCCAAGTTTCCAATGGCCTAACCTGAAACACTAAATGAATTCTTAAAATTAGCAATGAAATTCTCTGTTCCATATTATTTCATCCTGGATTCAACTGGTGATTTGATTTCACTTTATAATATCTTTTTCTGTATATTCGTGGCCTAGATCTTGAACACAAGATTCATGAGTCCACAGCCTTATAATAGAGTAAAAAATGAAGAAACATAGAAAGGTTTTCAATACTCTTTTGATGAATGATATTTTTTTTTATGTAATTAAGATGATTTTCTGTGTGACTGTGTTCTTGGAGTGCTTTACGCTGTTTAGTCTCTTAGTGAATATCATCGTAAAATATCTTGATCCTTCTGCTGATGATATTGGATTCCTCTATGTTCTAATAGGTAAATATAAACAAAAAGGGTTACAATACTCAAAAAATTAACTTGTGAATTAATTTATTTTATCCTTGTTTTTTAGGAAGTCCACTGCTATTTGTGACATTCATTAGTGCATTCGATTTCTACACTGTGCAAATAGCAAAGAAAACCGTTGAAACAGTTGCTTCAGATAATGATAAATAATCGTATGCGCTATTTTACTTTAAACTCATCCGCAATAGACATCACCATGGTTCAATGATTCAGCTTGAGGTAAGTGAGAGAGAGGGAGGGAGAAAACATTTAATGTTGATCTCTGAATTATCTACAATATCTATTTTTTATACAATGCAATTAGGGTATGGCTCGTTGGCATCAGTTGAACTGTGAGCTCAAAGACTGCTACTGCAAGGAGTTTAAAGTAGATGAGTTATTAAGTATTGATAAGGAATTTACAGAAGAAGAAAACATGGAAATTGAGCAGAAATGGTATAAATTTCTCTAAGAAATCATTTGCTAGTTGATTAGTGCTTCCTCGAAACCATTTAGACTGCATTTATTATGGGCATATATCCTTAGCGACAAACTTAACAACCCATATCGGGCAATCATTGAACTCATGAATACCCTATGCACCAAACCAACCTTTCAAGAAAAATACTCTTGTCATAGGTAACAGAAACTAAAATGAATGGGAATGAGTTGATGGATTAGAGTGGTTGAAAAAGTGTGAGAAAAGGAGAGAAAGAGAAATAATTATTTTTTGGTGGTTGGTTTTTGGCAGGTTTATAAACACTATTCAAGAATTTATTGACGAAGAAAAAGATAAGAAAATGAATGACAGCAAAGAAGTAGATTATGAGAACATTCTCCTTTTTTCAGAGCAGGTAAGCCCATTTGGAGTTATTGCTTCGAATTAAGACCTTTTATGTTTCAAAAAAGTGAGTTGTTTTTCATTAATTTGCAATTCCCTTTTCCCTTAGATTGTGCTGATGAAAGAGCAGATTGACAAATCTTGCATATTGCATCTGAACTATTGGAGAGAACTCATGGAATCAGTGCCGGAGATAACAAAATTAGAAAAAATGGGAGAAAAAATTACTTACGAAACAAAAAGAATTGCAAGTATTTTCGAGGAAATCATCGAGATTTACCCGAATAACTTGAAGTCCCTGGTACTCTATGGAAGCTACTTGAAGTTCATTTTGAATGAAACAGAGTAATCAGTTAATATTCTTGATGAAGCTTAGCGGATAAGGTAAGTAATATCCTCGCCACAATATTCCTACGATGAGCACAGGAATAAATACGGTGCAAATTCAAAAGTAGCAATGTTTGTGTGCTCAACTAGCAACACAGATCAAGGGGTTATTCATAATCTAAATAAACAGGCACTCAAGTAAGATGCGATTTTTAGATATTGGGAGGGAGATAGAAAGGAATAATTCTTTTTGAGATATTTTGTGGCTGAATTGATTTGATTGGGAACAGATTAACGCAGTATCAGAAGATCGAGCTGATAGATTAGAATATCACGAAAATTATGCCTAAGTTTTACACTGACTTGCATGATAAATTCATTGAAGATTATGTGCTCACATCTAAGCCGAAAGTGCTTGAAAAAGATCGCATTGTTATGGCTATGAATAAAGTAACAGAACACAATAATATTAAGCAAATTAGTTGTTTTACAAGAGGGAGATATACGATTTATGGAGATTATTTTGTAAATTTCAAATTCTTGTCTTTTCATTTTATCTTTTTCTCTTTCATAGAATTTTTAGATGGTGCCTTGCACATTGTATCTTCGTATGATAAGCTCTCTAGAAGAGGGTTTACTGATAGCTGGGTTCATGAACGAAATTTAATATCGAAAACCATCAACAAACAATATTGATGTCATGGGTTTATCCACTTCTGATCATTTTATACTTTATCGACCTGACAAAGACACCGTTGAAGGAATCTCAAAATCACTTACAAATCGATTAGGCATATCAACTGATGACATCCTACGAAAAATGCAGTCACACTCCAATCTTTCGATGGGTGAAAAATCAAAAATAATACAAGAACATTGTGAGTTTTCTAACTAATTTCGTTTGGTTTTCTAATCCACAACAGAGCGCATAATGCAAGACATATTCCACCCAGAAACAGTCGAGAATATGCTCTCCGAAAAAGGTGCGGAGATGGAAATCGATGTGATTCAAATGTTATGCTACTTCGTACTCGAAGAAGAAAACGAAGAGATGGAAGAGAGCTCTGATGAAGATGAGAACGGTGATGACAAAAACTCAGATGAAAACAACTAAGATGATGATAACAACGATGAAAACAATAATTCCTCCGATCTAGCATCTGTAGACGAAGACAGTAAAGAGGAGAATGTATCCGAAGAAAATAAGCTGCTGCAACATGGACAGAGTGCAATGACAGGTGGAGGACAGTCAAGTCGGAGAAGAGCAGGTAAATCTAGGATTTCTTCTAAGAACTCCCTCAAATCGAAAATCAACAAAATGCAAAAACTGTCTGTTAGAGTCAGACTCATTTAATAAGACATCTATGACAACAAAAAGGTAAGTGTTGCAGATATTTCTTATTAATTAGTGAATCTCAAGGTTATTTACTTATGGTACTGAAATTTGAAACTGTTTTTGCTTTTGTAGATAAACTTGATCCGCATCAGTGAAGAAGAAGAACTTGCTGATGGTAAAACAGAGTATAAATCAGCTGATTACAAGAAATTAGCTATGACAATTGTCGGTAAATCTACTATGAAACCGTTGAGCGAGTTTTTCCCATAAGAAGGAACAGCTACGAAAGACTCAAGAAGTGCTAATTATTTAATGAATAACAACCATAATACAACGACAATGAAGCCTAGTTCAGATCTTGAAAATCAAATCTTAGATGAGGAAGATCTCAATTCGTAATCAGATAGTTAAGGTTCTAATAGCAGAAATAACTAGAATAAACAAAAGAATAAATAATTATCGTCTGGAGAGTATTTGGAATCTGTAAATGAAGAGTAAGTTAGGGTCATCAAGGATTTTAAACAAAGAGTGTCTGAAAGAACAGTCCCGAAGTAGATTGTAGTCATGGATAGGCTACTTTTTGTTATGCTTGTGGTATTGATTGGGTTACTAATAGCTGATTTTGTGAATAAATTACTTATGCTGAATATGCTAGGAGTTGGAACATTAGCGATTACGCATGCGTTTTAAAGGCCTAATCATATGGCAGATATTAACTATTACTCGAGGAAAATATGGGCTATTGCGAAGTACACATTATTCAGATAAATGAGAAATTAAATGATTTTATTTGAAATTTAATAATAAAAACAGTGGATATTGGACTCCTCCAAGTGGATCGACATTGGCAGCATAGTTTCTCCTTAACCAAGATACTGTAAGGCAAACTGCAAGAGCAATGAGTGTTTTATGGTTCATTTTTGATAATTCGAAAAGCAGTTTTTTGTTTGATTCAATTTTTTGGTTTTTTTTGTGTCTCCGTACTTAACTTTGTTTCTCTTTTTCTGAAAAAAGCTCGCTCAACATGTAGATTTACTTCAGAAGACTGAGTTCTAAGTCATCAAAGATCTTCTTGAAGTCACAAACTACAAAGGGGATTTCGGAGAAGAGGATGATGTAAAAGTTACTTCCTTGCTTTAGGACAGCTCTACTTCTACGTAAACGAACAAATACACTGACGCTGTTCTCACATACATTACTGGAGCGAGTTCCATGGTAAATTCGACAGCCGCCAACATGGTATTTACAGACGCTTTGACAACTGGTGCTACTGCTACCTCGACATAGAAATATTTCTATTTCAATCGTGTGAATGGCCTATTCACCATGAGGAACACATCGGATTCTCTGAATTCCAGATTAGTCACAGCTTACACTAACTCAGTAGAGGATTATTTAGATTCCTCCTGGGTAGTATTCATTATAGCAATGGTGTCTATTGGAATTTCCTTATGTGGGATGATTCCATCAGTATTCAAAATGCATAAAGCCAATAATAAAGTGCTATCTTTATTCGGGTTGATTTCGATTAAAGACATAGAATTGCTAGTTATGAAAGTAGAGAATTTCCAATAGACTTTTTTGGATTCTAAGATTTCAGGAAAAAAGCATAAACACCATGAAATTAACAATAACAATCATGATCCATTGCAATAACCTGGGTAAAATGAACAGGATAAGTAAACAGCTCCTCACAAGGATATATTTGTGATCTAAAATGAAGATAAATATTCCGATGAAGAAGATAATGCAGGAGGAGGATAATATAATGAAAAAACTGCGCATACTCATACAAATCATAATAATAATCATAATCGTTAGCGTAATAATGAGGAAGACGTAGAAGATGACAATAATCCCCCTAATTCTAATGGAAATAACAACAATGATTCTCGACTTAATATTGTAAGGAAAAAAATTTCTTTTCTTTTCTGGATTCTTTTTTTGAGTTATTTTTTCGTTTTCTCAAGAACAACAAGCAATAGTAGCTCCCTGGAAATCAAATCTTGAAAACCAATGAAAGTCATACTCCAGCTATGTCGAATCATAACAATTACAACAATACTACAATCGCTATTTAACTGAATAGTCCTAGTCCAATAGATTAGTAGAAAGCCAGCCCTATTAACAAAATTAACCAAGAAGCAGATAAAGGTAGTTTAGCTGGGAAGAGTGGGAAAAAGGGTAAAAAAGGTAAAAAAAGAGACAGCGAACTTATCGAGAGAACAGCATAGGAGATTCTCATAGAACGAAGCTAACGAATTATGGAATCAAGGAATTCAAGTTCTTGGATTGATGCACAGAAGTTGATTGTGGTTTCAAGTGTGTTTTTTGCGATGTTTGTAACATTGATCTTGTTGTAGCTTTCGAATCGGTCTTCAATAAAGACAATCTTTACGCACCACTCGTTGCTGCAAAGGAGGAATCCTTTAATTAAGTAAGCCGAATAAAATAATAGGAAAAATAATCATGAAAACATTTTTTTTTAAATTTTATTTATCAAACTTTCACAAATCCAACAGGTACTTTCTGCTCTTTTGCATTGAGGAGATCTCTGTTGGGAGTCAGTAGATCTTTAATGGATAAGATATGGGCGATTATTACAATCAGAGCATAGCGACTGATGAATAAGAGCTATTTGATTCGATATCCTAAGTCTTTCCAGGAAGTTTTGACAGTTATGTTGCTTCGTATTTGCTGCTAAGCAATGGTAATGTCTGCAATAATTTCACTCCCTAAGCTACTGATGGTAATAATGCCCCTACAACGACGGAGTGCGCCACCGTGTCTAATCAAGTACTATTGAAAGGAATTAAGCTAGCCATTGAGCACTTACTATTAAGTAAAAAAAATATGTCTTTTACCTCTATTTTCAAACTTCCTTTCTATTTTCTAATTAAATATTCATGTTTTATTGTATTTTCCCTCCTAGACGTGCATAACATTGTCAAGAAATACGAGAGTGAAACCTCCCCTTTGACATAAATAGCGGCTTACATAAACAGTAATTTATTCTAAATGGCAGATAGATTGTTACTTTACATAGCTGGTCCAAACGACTAATTGCGATCAGTATTTGATTCTTGCATAAAATCATATAAATCATCTTAGAAATCCATAGCAATTGCGTTATTCGTGTGCTTTACTATAACGTGTCTGTTGGTAGCATTGATCTGCTGGATTCCCTTTAAAATATCCTTACTGAATAAGACATGGAGAATTAAAGGAATGCTGAATATGATTCCCATGGATATTCTATTAAACGATGAGAATCTCAAGTAGACGATTAACAACTAAGATATTCTTAAAGCTGTCTAGTGAAGTAGTGAAGGAGAAAGAACATAATAAGAAATAAATCATTTTTGTTTAGTTTTTTGTGAACCAACAATAAACTTTTTTTGGGGGGGGATGCATATTTTGCTCTCAACTGCTAATGCTAGCTTCAGTTTTAGTTCTTGATGCTAGTGAAGTTATCCCTTAGGGCTGGAATTTATGATTATGGTATTTCCTATTGATACTAATTTTGTGTTTTGCTGAAGAGATTATTACCAAAAATTAGATTTGGTTTTGTAGATAGTTATTTCTGAGTTTTGCGATAATCTAGCCGGTTCTGCTGGTTCTGAATGGTTCTAAAGTTTTTACTGGGGAATAGTAATATTAAATAGTTTTGATAAAAGGGGCAGATAGAAGCTTTTGTTAATTTTTCTTGCTGTAATTTGTAATTCAAGGGAGGGAGAATAATAAAGAGGTTTCGTTGATTAACCAAAGAGATTTTTATTTGAGTAATCTTTGTTGATTGTGGTGGACTTAACGAGGAAGGTTATCTGATTGATTGTAACTCAAATATGAATTCAGGAGAATAACAATTGAACCATCTTTGTTAGTTTTGCATAAATCTAGAAATGAGCAAAAGAAAAGGAACAAATAAAGAGATTTAAAAAGAAAAATGAGTCTCCATTTTCAAAAGCTACTTGTTTTACAGTAAGAATGGAAATGAAATCTACAAGAAATCAAATTCAAGCTTGAAATATGAGTGTGAGCTATTATTAAGCTAAGCTGAGATTAACTTCTAAACTATCCCCTTTCTAAATCGCGCTGAATTTTAGCTGACAAAAAAAACAATATCACTAATTTGGAAAGTATATTAATATCAAAAATTCACTGAGGACTGCTGCGAGTAAAAACATGCTTCAGCGCACTTTTTCAGGTGATTCTCAGTCCTCTTATTCAGAGGCTACTCCCATTGTCAATAGGATAGATCAAGAACTCCCCGTAAGCAGCATTTATTTGAAATTGTCTTGTTTTGACATTCTCAAAATGAAATTGTATGTATTTCCATAAAAAAGCAATTCAGCGCATTCAGCAACAATGTCAAAGAAACACAAGATAAAAAGCAAGTAGCTAAATCCAACGAATTACAGTTGCCGTCTCAGAAACAACTCCAGTATCAGCAATCTAATCAAATGGCTGCAACATCAGGTGATAACTAAGGATTTCCTATTGCGGATTTTGTAGCTGTTGCGAAAGAAGAAACAGTAATCCTCCCTTCAACTCAGAATCCTATTAAATTGCTCAGCATCTAAGAAAAAGAATGTAACAAAATTGCAGTTATTTTTTAAAACCAAAATATGAATCTAACCTTTTTTTCCTTTACAACTTCCATTTCTTATCTAGAGACTCTCCATCCTTTAATGAGTCTTCTTCAATGGAGTAACTTGAAATCTCAATAGAACATCATCTCTTTCAAGAAGCCTAATAATAAAAAATAACCATCCCAAAGACCAAAATCAGACGAACAGCGATTCGGGTACAAGAAACTACTTCATGTTCTTGAAGAAGAATGCAACAAACAAGCCAAAGAAGAACAATTCCCTAAGATAATTATCGCATAAGGTGTCATACCTCCTTAATAAAATCCTTAACCATAATAATAGACATTAAATCCTTAAACTAAGGAAACTTCTACCAATTATCGCTAGAGACGAAGTGAAATCGACACAGGTAGAAGGCCAAAAAAAGAGCCAAGCGTTATTGCTTAAAGATTCTTGATTTAGAGATAAATCAGGAATAAAAAGAAGAATGCAAAGAAGAAAATTAGAAGAAAAAGTTGTGCATGCAGTAACTGTGGAACAAATACCTTGTATGAGCAGAAAAACAGTGATCTTGTGATTCCTACTGTTATGACAAGAAAATTAAACCTAGCGAACTTTCTGATTAATAATCTGAAAAATGAAAAATCACTAGTTTAGCGAAGAGAAAAACAAATCCAACTCATTACAACTGGTATGATAAATTTAGATGATTTATGGTGTTTCGTTGTAGTTATTTATTATGATTTACTGTTTACTATTCTAGCTCTGGAGAGGACTTTCCATGACGAAATGGAACTTGACAGCAAGAATAGTTTTAAAAGTTCATATACAAAATTTGATAGCAATATCCCAAGTCCAGCGAAATCTAGGAATAATCTCATAGATGTGTCTCCGCTGAGTCCTCTTGTTCTTTAAAGTAACCGCATGACAGCATCAGTGGATCCTGTTACTAGAGCATCCAGGACGTTTACTAAATTAGATCTAGAAAACTACAAGTTCAACAGGAATAAATAGAATTACTCTCGAGCGAATTAGAACATCAAAATCATGAGGAACACACTGTTCTCAATAGATGTGCTTAAGTAACAAGGCATTTAGAGAGAATAATAAGGATATGTGAGTGATTGTTTTTTGATGGATAGATCTTTGACGACGATGAATATGATCGATGAACATTCGGTTAGGTAGAAAACGCACTAATTGAGATTAGTTGTACCTTAAACGAATAGCTAAGTACATCTTCCCAGTGATGATAGGTAAGAACATTACTGGAAAGACTTAAAGAGTGAGAATATTCTTGAAAATAATAAAAACGATGTTTGTTATCAAAGGCGAGGTCGTGTTTCTCCTTATGAAGTCCATGAGAGATCTTAGCAGGGAAATATTCATTAGAAGATACCACCAAAGATTATCCCAAGAAGAGATTTGTAGAACATATTGTATAAGAGACTCCCAGTGACAGAGAACAATCAATTGTCGTAAACAATGAGCACCTCTGCGTTAACAATATCTCAAGCAGAATCTTCCAGAGAAATAAATTTGAATTTATCATAAAGATTTACAAAATAATAGTAATCCTCACCAATTAGAAAAGGAACAATAACTACTTCTACAGTTCCTGTTGTAGCATCTCTACCTTCCCATCCATAGATTGAGATGGCTCACGTAGCATTTGCTTAATAAGTTGAAAAATCGTTATTAAAACAAAACCATAATAGACAACTTTTATCCTCACGAAACAACAATTCTATGAATGAACTTAGGCAATCCACAATGAAGCTACGTTCTATCCAGCTGAACTCTAGTAATGCATTAGGGTAGTAGAAATTTATTACCTGCAACACAGCTAGAACGCATTATGGAATCAATCTCATAAACAAAAATAGCAATAATAATGAACATTCAATATTTTAATTTTAAAAAGAACAAGTCAAACCAATATGTTCACTTACTGCTGCTAACTTTTTCAGTCAGAAAGCGAATTAAGTAGCCTCATAATAACAGTAGCAGCAGTAGTAGTAGTAATAGATTCAATAATCGAGTAATAATCACAATAATAATCTCAGTAGGAGTATGAATATTTTACCCTTGATTGAATCCCATCAAACATCTTTCAGAAATTGATTGAAAGATTTTTTGATTATTGCTGAAGCTGCTTTAACAAATCATAATCCACACTTTTCCTTTATTTTTCCACATTTAATTGTATTTGTTTTTGCTTGAATCATGGAACCAGATTATTTAACACTTCATAAATCATTGCTAAATTGGACATCTAGGCCTCATAAAATGACTACTTTTGTATTTAAACTAGCTTTCTTTAGTTCAACATACCATGTAGTTTTGGTCTTTTTTGTTTTCTTTCCAAATCTCTTATTCTCATGTCTTTTACAGTCTTTGTGGATATTTTTTGGTTGTTGCTTGGATTCTTATAATCAAAAAGAAATTTGAAATTATTTCAATACAAAATGAGTATCCCTAGTTATTTTCGCTTTTGACTGGATTATTTTGAAAGTTAATAGTATTTTCTTTTTTTGTTTTTTTCTTAAATTAAAACAAATCAGCATACATACATTATTTTATCAATAAAGAGTGAAATCTATCTAAATGCAATTCTTCTTTTTTGATATTTCAAAACAACAAAAGAATTAATAATTGATCTCTGATAATCATAGCTTTAAAACTATCCATAAAGTAAAAAGCACATTCTGTTGTTAAACTATGGTAATCAACTCTTGGTATGTATTATGTCAGATCCTGTAAACATTTTTCATCTAAATTATTAGTTTATTAATTCATGGAAAAAACATAAGAATATGGTAGATTGTTGTTTGTTTTTTTGATTTCACTGAAGGAGAGCGCGTTAGTGCGATTAAATAAAAGAACTAAGCAGGGAATCCATTTGAAAATATAAAAACTTTACTATGGTTTTTTGAAGAATTGATTCAAAGTACTGTTTGAGTTATAATATTTTTTGTTAGTTTTATTAGATCTACTACTTATTTAGCATGTTTTACCCATCGAACATCTTTCAAAAATTGATTAATTATTTGAGAGAAATATATTGAAATGAGTAGATTAACAAACTAAGAAGAAAGTTATTTTTTATTCATTTTAAAGTATATTAATTTATACTAATAATTAATCTTATAGAGACATAACCAATAATAGATTACAATATTCTAACTTTTTCTTTTTGTTGTTTGTGGTAAGTATTGTATTTTAATCTCTTGTTTGATAATTATTAAAAAAAGAGGATAATAAAAGATTATGAAAATGATATTCTAAAAATCTAAAGTATCTCAAATACATGGGCATCAAGAGAGAAAGTTATTTTAATTCGAACAACTGAGAGGACAAATATTTAACTATTTTTCCTTCAATTGTATTTTTGAAGCGATACTTTATTAGAAAGATTATTAAAAAAAGAAGAAATAAAAATTAAGTTTTTAAAAAGATAGTTCAACCACAGATACCTGAGAGCCTCTCATAAACCTTAATTCAACATGGTCGATCAGATAAAATTCAATGGCATGGCATGCGAGAAGCATTCAGATCAACTTTGTCAATCGTTTAACCACTCCTAAAAAGCAAGTGATCCTCTATTGTGCTTGCATTGTCTTCAAGAGCAGAATATATCTCTTTCATAAGTTGTGATGATTTAGACAGCATTGAATTGTCCAAAAACGAGCTACTTAAAGAACTGGCCTCCCTTCTCTTTGAAGGATTCTGAAAAAGCCATCTTAGAAGAGAGTTTCTCCAGCATTCCAGCTAATGTTGAAACGCAGAAAACGTAAATCGAAAACATGATGGCAAAATTGGTATCAGATTTTCAGAACATCTTAGGCAAGCTCAAGAAAAAATACTTTATTGAGCTGGAAAAACAACTATCTTGCGCGGATTGTATGAGAGAAATATATTAAGAGAATTCGAAGCTCTAGGAACTCAAACAGATTCTGCAGGGTTATTCATCTTCTCATGCTGTTAATGCAAAACTTAAGGAGTTTTTATCTTCTAATAGGTCAGTGTTTGAAGAATCTTAAAGTCTACTTCAATATGCTATTGGAGAATTTCAATAGATTAAATAGTTAGATTTAACGAAATTGTCATATAATCTAGAGAAAATTATTGAAAACATCTATTAGCAAGGTGACTTCAATTTGCAACAGTTAGGTGATTCTGAAAATGAAGACAAACTCAAAGCCTAGCAGAAAAAGATTGAAGAAACAGAATCACAACTATCACGTATTTAAGAGTAATTAAAAGCGGAATAATAATAATAAAGTAAACTCCAAGAATCTTAAGTACAACAACACTAAAGCTAATTGATTAGCAATAAAGTTAATCTTTTGGAGAATATGCAATCAGATCCCATATATCCAGATAAGATATCTATGGTGTAACAATACAGAATGAAAAAAGATCATCCCCCAAATAGTAATGTATCCAAATTTAAATCGCTTTTGTGCAATAATTTGTGTCCAAAGAAGAAAAAACCATAAGGAGATTTAGACTAACTTATTTTTGAGGCAATTAAACAGTCAATACTAGGCCGTGTCAAGTTAAGACCTAATGTATTTATGAAATCTATCCGAGGAGGGTACTCCTATGCTCATCTAAATTACTTTCTTAACCCAGGTTCAAAGTACATTCTACGCGCAAAGTTTAAGAATGTGAACCGTTTGTGCGATTCCGGAATTGGACTTATTTCTGAGGATCTCCTAACAGCTGGATGGGGAGAATTTAAATAGACAGCTTTCTTCACTCACAACAACACTTCGACAACAGTTGGGAAGGTTATTCGAGGCAAGAACATATGGTAAGACAATTTTGAAGGAGCATTCTAGAAATTAGGATATTTAGAGAATACAGTGGAAATTTAGTTCTGCATTAGAGAGAAAATCTTCAATGTCATTGATTTTCCGAGCAGATAAAATTAAATAGCTATTTTCGAACATGCTCAAGAAGCGATCATTGAAGGCACTGCTTATATGATTGGTTTTTATGTCTTTGGGAAAGGTGATTATATCAAACTCTATGATTTTAGCGAAGTTAAAGAATTCAAATGAGAAGAAATGAATGTCTTGTTGGAAAATAAAGTTAAATATTATTGTTTAAATATATTTGTTATCTTGTTTTTTTATTCGAACAACTTTAAAAATGGCTATTAAATGATTTTTAATTGAAACATATTTGATATTTCATTATTGCATTATTTGTTAATATCAGAAAGAATATTATTTATTATGAATAATGGTTTTGATAATTACTTTCATTAATTATTGCATTTAGCAAAATAAAAGAAAAACCTTTATCTGTTGCATTCTTTAATGAACAAACTAAAAATGAATACAGAAAACTGCAATATGTGGCTATCAAAGATTTATTTCTGTCTTGAATTTGTTCTTCCTTTTTTCCTATTTTCTTGTGGGGAGAGACAACAAAAGAAAAAGATATGACAGATTCTATCAAAACGGAGCCAATTTGAAGTCTTTTTGGAAATCTGTGGGGAGGAGGAATTGAAAGGGCTGGAAGGAGATCGCGTTAGTGCGAATACAAAGTAATAGGGAAACATATCGAAAGGATTTTTTGGTAATTCAGAGTGAATAGCAGTTCGAAATATTTTTATCAAAAACCTCAGAATACTCATTTGTGATAGCGAGAGAGAGAAAGGGTGTGTTATTTGTGGCCTATCTGGTGTCCTTTTGAAGCAAAAACATTTATAATACTCTTAGAAGCAAACATTCCTATTACAAACCTACGCTAAAGAATACTAATAATTCAATCTGAAACCTATTGCAGATATTTTGTTTGATCTTTAAATTGAATCTCGTTATTTGTGATGGAAAAGAGCCAACAAGAGACTCAAAGCTAAGACTTTAAGTTCAAAGAAGCAGATGAGGCACCTGATGAAGAACTCAGATTCAAGGGAATCTACTTCAATCCTTTGCAGCAAGCAAACAATCATCGACGACCACCACCTGCAGTTTAGAAAAAGAAAGACACTCACTCAAGTGCATGGAGGGATAAAATAAAAAAATAAATCGATTAAAAATAGCATTCCGAGCAATAAGAAAGAGCATAGCTCAAATAGCTACAAGACACAGATGAATAGAATAATAATGCAGCCAGTGAGCACACCAGTGGCAACAGTGGAAATGGTATCAGTGCAGCTGATAACTAAGATCTAAATAATGGAAATAATAATATTAAAGATTCTAATGGAAAAAATAATAATAATAAACACAATGTCCTGAAAGACAACATCCCTTACAATGAAGCTAACACTGCTGCAACTTAGCTAACAAAGAGTCCAATTGAAATAATGAATACTAACAAAACAGCTCTTAGACAAGCTATTACTAATACTATTACCAATTCTGACAGTAAATTATAATAATAAAATTTTGAATAAAACGAATAAGAAGAAGATAGCAACAATCTAGCAAATAATTAAACTTCTCTAGCAAAGAAATCGACAAGTTTAAACAATCTTAACAATGAGCCACTGAATAGCTAATAATAACAGTAAATCAACAACCGTGGACGTTGCAGTTAAATGAAAATAGGAGGGACTTGTACTCAGAAGCGAAACAACAGAAAACGAAGAAGACAACAAAGTAAAGGACTTACTTAATAGTTGAATTCAGGATTACCGCAAAAGAGTTTAAAATTATTCTAAGCGTCTAATTCTAAATCATCAGGATCAAGTGAGAATGAGGATGATCTCGATGATGATTTGGAGGAAGAACGACAAGGAGGAAACCATTAGAATTTCTTTTAGAATAATAATATTAGTAATTTACTAGAGAATATCAATGCAAATCATATGAACAACAATAACAACAATAATTTGGAGAGCTAAGGGGGTGGTAAACTCTAGAATGGATCATCTTCAATGAAATTAGCTTAATAGCAAAATGGATAGAGAAATCATCTGTTCTTTGATAGACTTGATAGGAAAAGTTCAGTTAGCTCAAGTAACTCTGAAATCGAAGAGTGCTTTCCATAAAATAAACAACTTGCCAGCAATACTAATAATAATAATAATAACCAAGGGAAATCAAATGGATTCAATAAATGGAGTAATATCTTCGACAAAAGCAGTATTGATAAAAGTTCCTTGCAGAAATGTTAAAGCAGTAATGAATCTTTAGAAGAGTTGCCAGACACCTAACCTAACTAAATTCTTCGCTCATAGGCTCTAGCTATTCCATCAACAACAAATAATAATGGTGTCTCAAAGAATCTGGAAAAAAATGGCATTAATTCTGCTGTTACTGGAGCGGCTGGTTCCAAACCAGATTAGTACTTTTTGCGCACAAAGTTAGTGAAACAATTGGATTCGGAAGATAGTGAAATCACTGTGAAGATAGAGCAAGTAAATATTAAGCCATTTTAGACATTCATTGCTGAGATCGTAGCGATTAATCATTTAAGTTAAGACATCAATGACAGCGATGTGACGTTAGCAGTTAAGTAGTATGTACAGGGATTAGTAAAGCAAACTTATCATATTCAACATTCGCTGCAAGTTGGGAAGATGTACTCTTTTAAATTCAAGACGTTATTAAAAAATGACCATTTCCCGATTCTCAATGTAGATGAATATACGCTTGTTTAGTGAGAAAAATCAGGAATAAATGAAATAATATGAAAAAAGATGATAATTTATGTGAAATGTGAAATGATATTGTGTTGTTTTGCTGTATTTTGATTGGATTAGAAAAGATTGTGTTGAGATTAAAAATAAGAACAATTATATGAGGTTAAAGGGCAAAAAGAGTCCAGTAGATTAAGCAGTAATAAAAATTATTTCGGTAAATTGTACATGGTTATTTGGGATGGATTAACAGATTATTGAAGAGTGGAAGTTTGACCTCAATTTATTAAAGTGAAAAATACAGAAGGTTTGATCGATTTAAGACTAGAAAATTGGGAGAAATAAATTAAATTTTAAGTTGTTGGAGTAGAAATACCTACAACAAAACTCCCTTTTTAGTTCCAACAATTACAGAGTTTTGAATTCTGATGAGGTAAAGAAGAATGAATGTGTGTGTCTTAAGCTGGAATTAAGTTGTTTAAGATGATAATTAAACGAATGTTTTAGTGGCAGATTTTTATTAAAACATTAAGAAATTTGAATTCTCTTTGTAATCAATACAAGGTTTTCTTATGCGGCTAAAAAGAAGCTCAAAATAAATGGTTTGAAAGAGAGATTTATTTTATGCCAAAAAAATCAGCCTAAATTTCAAAATACAAGACAATCTCGCTGGGTTTATGGTTGGGTTTTGTTTAGCTTCTTCTTCTTTTTCATATAAAAAAGCAAGAATCCTCTGCCATTTATTCCCTTATTATCATATATTATTGACTGCAAATAAATTTGTCTCTTGCTATTATCATTGAAGGAAGCATTGAATTCTTTCTTCGCATAACATTTAACATTAGTTCTATCTCAACTTGAGAAATAAATGCTTATTAAGACAATAACAAACGCTTTGGAGATGCTAAAATGTATCTGTGATTGGTAATTTATCTTCAAATGGATCAATTATGAAAGCCTAGAAGTGCAATGCTATGCTAAAATGGTTTGAAAGTTTAAGGAAACTCGTCGAATTTCGAAATATTAAATGATTTACGCTGAGAGGGGGGATTTAAAGATCCAAGTGCGCACGCATAAATCAAAAAGTGCTTATTAAAAGAGGATGAACGTCTAATGGATTAATTGGCATATTTTCGATGGAAAAATCATCAAAAATGCGTTCGTAGACGTGAAGTTTTAGTCTTTAATTGAAAGTGGGAAAGTAAAAAAAAGATGTAGAACTATTTGGGGCTCCTAAAAGTATAGTTTGATGCGCAGGTCAATCGAAGTGCGCACTTGATTAATCAAAGTTAAAATTCAACGCACTTGATATATCTTTTTGCACAGAAAGGGGGAGGATTAAAGACTAAACAAGGGAATTCAACCTTATAAATGCCTAAGGATATCCTTAGCCGATTTAGGATTAGTAAAAAATCAAAACAAAACAAATACAAAATCAAAAACAATATCTAATTTTCTTAGAAACAACACAAGAATCTCACAAAAATGTAGGTTAACTCATCTAATGTCACTTACGACAACGACTCCATCCAAGCTACTTACCAATACAAATTCTCCTCTGTCGAGAAATTAGCTAATGGTCAAGTCAAGGTTACCCCCAAGGCCACTGAATACTAATTCAAGACCAACACTCATATTCCCAAGCTCGGAGTCATGCTCGTCGGACTTGGTGGTAACAATGGTACTACTGTCACTGGTGGTATCTTGGCCAACAAGCACAAGCTCACTTGGTATGCCAAGCGTGGAGAACAAACCGCTAACTACTATGGATCTATCACTTAGTCTTCCACAATCAAGGTTGGATGCTCTGGATCTGAAGAAATCTACCTCCCCATGAACAGCATTCTTCCCCTTGTTAGCCCAGACGATGTCGTCATCACCGGATGGGACATCAGCAAACTCAACCTGTCTGAAGCCATGAGAAGAGCTCAAGTTCTTGAGTACAACCTCATCGAAAAACTCGACCCATACATGAAGGACATCGTCCCTAAACCAGCCATCTACTACCCTGATTTCATCGCTGCTAACCAAGCGGCCAGAGCTGACAATGTCATTCCAGGAAACAACAAACAAGAGCATCTCGAGCATATTCGTAAGGATATCAGAGAATTCAAGGAATCAAACGGTCTCGACAAGGTTATTGTTCTCTGGACTGCTAACACCGAGCGTTTCTCCGTCCTTACCCCAGGAATTCACGATACCGCTGAGAATGTTCTCAATGCTATTAAGAATTCTGAGCACGAAATCTCTGCTTCTACCGTCTATGCCGTCGCTACAATCCTCGAGGGATGCAGTTACATTAATGGATCTCCCTAGAACACTCTTGTTCCAGGTGTTATCGAACTCGCCAAGCAAAAAGATGTTTTCATCGTCGGAGATGATTTCAAGTCTGGATAAACTAAGATTAAGACTTCATTGACTGATTTCCTCGTCAGTGCTGGTCTCAAGCCTAAGTCCATTGTTTCCTACAATCATCTTGGTAACAACGACGGCATGAACTTGTCTTCTGAGAGATAATTCAAATCAAAGGAACTCAGCAAGAAATCTTGTGTTGATGATATCCTCGCTTCCAACAAAGTTCTCTATCCTGAATCTTCTAAGATCGACCACGAAATCGTCATTAAGTACGTTCCATACACTGGTGACTCTAAGAAAGCTATGGATGAGTATTGCTCTGAGATTTTCCTCGGTGGACAATAGACTCACGTGCTCTACAATGTCTGCGAAGATTCCTTACTCGCTGCTCCCTTGATTCTCGATTTGATCATTTTAACCGAATTATTCAGCAGAATTGAATACAAAGTTGAAGGCATGAGAACTTTCTAAAAATTCAACAGAGTCCTCTCTACTCTTGGATACTTGTGCAAGGCTCCCTTGACTGATTAGAACACCCCCTTGGTCAACTCTCTCTTCAGACAAAAAGCTGCCTTAGACAATATTTTCAAGGCCTGTGCTGGTTTACACGCTGATGACAATATGCTCCTCGAATTCAAATGCCCACCCACTGAAGAATGAAGTACATGAATACCTCATGTCTGACATCGCTTTTCAGAACAGCAATACATCTTCGAATTAAGATGAGACACAATATTTTTTCATTCTAAAAATTCATAAAAAAAATCACATAATTTTCAATTCTCTTTATCTGTTGTTGTCCTCTTTAAAATATTATTTCTTCAAAAAAATCTTAACCTTTAACAGAAAAACCAGAATAAAAAAGTAATTCAAAGAAGTAAAAGCATATTATTTTTCAATATCCATTAAGGATTTTGTGTCTTTATGTTAAAAAATGAAATAAAATTACTTTGCTTAAAACTATTCAATAGTATCTTTAAATGAAATAGTCCTTTAAATGACGAAATCGATAATTTAGCTTCATACTTTTTGCGTCATAAATCCAACAATATCCTCGTAAATTCTCATAGAAGATCAGCCAAATGCTACTTTCTGTAGATTTAAAAAATAAATTAAACAAAAATAATAGTATTTTTAATTGAAAAATCGAGTGAAAAAGTACAAATCCTAAAATTAATTCAGTTTTTTTTCAGGCAAAAACATTTAGATACGCTCTTTTTCTCTTGAATGGTTAACATAGATACTCTTATTGATACTGAGTTTCTAACTAATCTACGATATGTGAATGATCGAATATGGTATTACTACAATGTAGCAGTGATTCTTCCGCTGACATATTTCTTCATTTATCGACTGTTCTTTCCCAGGGATTTCTCAATATCCACTGATGCAAATCCACTTAAACCACATAAATCTGATAGATTCATATAAATTTTCATTTTTTATGGAATCATCTACTACATCTTTGATTTATATATCTACATTGCTTTAGGTGTCTATGATATGTGCTTTTTCGCGTATTCCTTGCATCATGTGACTTCTTTGATATTCCTTCCTTCTAATATCAAGCTTAACTACTACAACTGGTGGTAACTAGGAGTGCCTTTGTTCCACGGGGTTATTTTCTATTTCAAAGATAATACTTTTGCGGAGATCTGCTATTTCCTGAGTGTGGTGTTATATCACTGTGGAATTGTATCGAGAGTTGTGAAAGATCATGCTAGATTCAAACTCTCCAAAATTGCCTTGAATTTTATCTATACTGCGATTATCTTGATGTCTGTAGGAAAGTGCAGATAAATGTGAAGGATCATGATGACAAAGGGAAGAAAAAGATAGGATTGGCTAAGAATAATTCTAATGTCTATGTGTTTATGTTGTATGATTTTCAACTATGTACGTATCGTTATTTAGAAACTAGTTTTCCTCTAAAAAAGGTGATTATATTCATTTTTATTTATGAAAAAGACTCAAAAACGTATAATACTTGGATGAAATAGCAGGATAAATTGGGGTTGGGGTTGGGGTTG
>Ga0302285_10000343_pt1 | contig 26338 bp, 13 predicted proteins | sample III_Fen_E2_2_FD_200455 | JGI IMG/M metagenome (GOLD analysis project Ga0302285, IMG submission 200455) | Peat permafrost microbial communities from Stordalen Mire near Abisko, Sweden - III_Fen_E2_2 | ecosystem: Environmental > Terrestrial > Soil > Wetlands > Permafrost | place: Sweden: Abisko... | reverse complement strand
TCAACACTCTGCAAAAAAAAAAAAAAAAATAAACCACACAAACATAAATAAATAAAAAATACCAATCTCATTCTCAATTGAATTATTATTAATCAGAATAATAAAATTTACCTTTTGAGAGGGAGATACCCAATAATTGAGTCATTACAGCGGGCATTGTGTTGTAAGATGCTTGCAGAAAAATAAGGTTGCGTAGGGAAAGTTCGATTAATGTCTTTTTCTATTTGGTTCTCTTCTTTTGATGAGAAGAACTGAAGATGGTCTAATTCCTTTTTCGTTTTCTCAATACTCAAAGAATTACTTATCGAAAACAAGTGACTCTTCCATGAAACCCATCTATATTTAATTGGCGGACCTTTCTTAATACTCTTCTAGAGAGTCTTCGGGTTAACTGAGAGTAATCCAGGAAGAAAATTAAACTTTTGCTGAAATGTTTGATCCATGTCTTATCTCATTCCACTGCTTTCTAAGACACTTTTAGTCTTGCTATTCTCAAGTTTCTTCTTCCGTTTGTCTTTTTAGCTTTCCTTGATGATGTTCTCAAACATCTGCACTCTTTTAGGATAACTTAGAGCTTCCCTTTCAAAAAAGGATCCTCCACAAAAATAAGGTCCAATTTCATTTTTTCTTGCGAAGGAGTTCTGCACTATTGCACCACTTTAACTCCATACATGCGGTTCTTCTTTTTAACTCCCAGTGCTCCCTAAGTTGCAAAACTTTAGATTTGATTGGTTAAAAAATAATTTAATTTCTAACCGTTTTCATCAATAAAGACTGATGAAGTCAGACTCTTCTTATTTTTCGAAGCTACAGAGTTGAAATTCGATGAATGTTTGTCATTATCTAAGTGTCCACTTGGACAAACGTTTCCCATAGCTGTATGTTTTGTCTTTCTCTGAATGTGAGATCAATAATACTTTTTACAGCCTTGGATATTTCTTCACTTTAATTTAGAGTATTTTGTTTTATTAAAGTATTCCCCCCTCCTCTGTTCGCAGACAATACTGTCTCCCTTTGGCTGGAATAAATGTTTTCTTATAGGAGGAGGAATAAGATTATCTAAATTAATACTTCAGCTCATCAAAATCAGACAAATATCTGTTCTATCTCCTCGAATCAATTTAAATTTCTAAAATTGGAGCATTTCTTGTATGAATATTATTAATAATATCCAACCACAGAAATTTATTTTTTCTTTATCAATTAATTAATTGTTTTTTTCCAATCACTCATACAAAAATGACTTAAAATTAAGCAAGGATTAATATTAAAACGCTATTTATTGAAGGTCATACTAATTTTCAATGACAATACTTGATTTATTATTAATTCATTATTTAGTCCTTAGTTTTAAAAAAGTAGTTTTTTATTTGAAGCCTCTGAGAAAATTCCTTTTAAAGATCTAATTTCACTTTTGATCAAATAACAGAATTGATTCAAACTATCTAACCAAAAGATTAATTAGTACATTTATTGATAAAATGTTGTCTTTTATGCTAAATATGAAATATTTTTGATTTTCAACAAAATCATTCTGCTCGATTAAGAAGAGTGAATCAAAAACATTACACATTTTTTAGTTTAAAATGATGCAACAGAGAATAAAATAAAAATCCCAATTTCTAATCTCATCAGACATCTCAATTGGATCTTGAAGGATCTAGTTTTTAGAGCCTTAAAGTCTTGAAAAAAGTAAGATGGATTCATCCAGAAGTTTTAAAAATTCTCAGCTGTTTAGTTCACTAAAGATTTAAGTATCAAAAGAAGGAGAAGAAACAATTCTTAGAGTTTATCAGGAAAGATTCATCTTGTGCATGTAATGGCCATAGATGGCAATTGCATCAATCAGCTCAAAAAATGTCCATGATCCAGCTGATATTGAGAGTGAATTCCGAAAGAGATTGCTTTAGAAATATGATAGGAATCCTGATAAAGTTTTCTTGAGATTATTTCTGTCTTAGAACAAAAAGCAAAACAAAACAAAAAGAAAGATAAGAATCTGTTTGACTTGATTTTATTTGAAACGGAAGAAAAATCTGAGCAAAATATCTTTTAGCAGCTCTCTTCGCGTCAAGAAATAAAAAAATTATTGATGATCAATGAGAAATAAAACGGACATTTAATAAACCTTCCTTTTGAATTCTAGTTTCAAGATGGGTGAGTTTGGGGTATTGCTACTCTGGGAGGGAGAAATATGTATTTTAAGGGAGGTTTGCAAGCGTTCACCCCAAAGAGTGGTTCATTTTTTATAGCCAGATGATTTTGACCACAAAACGAGGGATTCTAGACACATAACTATGTATAAACTGGTGATCCTAATATTTCCTATCAGTACTTTCCTTCAGGATGCTCAAAATTCCAAAATCTTAATTCTTTGCATTTTTTCTCACAAATTAGAACATATTCCATATAAACTGATAATGGACATTCATTTGTCAAATGCAAGAGAAGGGAAATCATAGAAACAAATCAAAAAAGAAAAGAAAAATAAATAAATCTTGAGCTCCATAAACCGGGGGTTGAGATAAAATGCGGCAGCATAGATACACTGAAGAATGTAGATGCTATGTGGATATATTTATGGATGATGCATGAATTATAATGCGGACTATCAGATGGCTTCGATCACATGTAGATCTATGATAGGCGTGTTCGATGAACATTCTGAAATGAGGGATGTTTTGACATGCATCTGCATCCAATTTTTCTTCATGCGGATATCCATAGGTATCTTTTTTTTTCTCTCTATTATCTTCATTTGTTTTCTATTTGGGTCTATTTTTTCTCGCTGATTTATTAAGAGATGAATGCGATAAAGGCGCCAAAATTGACTATGCTGGATCATTCTATTTTTTGAATATCTAGGGATGCTTAAATCATATCTATCTCCCCAAGGATAGATATGAGTAGAAACATGAACATCCAACATTTCAGAGATTTGTAGGAATGAAGCCAATTTTGACTTGGGCTTGGAGATTCCTATCTCAAAATCGCTCTGGATGGGCCATTCTTGGATAGAGAGAGTTAGATTATTATTACTACTCTGCAAACAACTTTGCGGATGATATTTCCACTTTAATGAAAAAAAGAGAAAAGGAAGCAATCTGAACCAAAGAAAATTTCAAACTGTTTTTGGAAGTTATAAGCGAATCTATTTTAGATTTCATATTAAATAGTGGCTTTTCTCAAAATCTAAAGTTTTTGTTTGCTTTACAGCATTTGGCAATAATAAATACTTCCCCCAATTATTTTTTCCTTTCATACTTTACTTCTCCCCACACAAATTAATTTATTGATTTATTCTTTCAAATGAAAAGGATCTTAGTCTTCGATGTGGGGCATGCAAAAGATCTAATACGAGTGGTCTGAGATAATCTATTGTGGGGAGGGTTGGATACCTTTTTTTCTTTTTCCTGCTGGTCTCATCTTTAACCAAGTTGCTTTCTAACCACAACAAGGACAAGGAAATTCTTTTCCAGCAACGAGCGACTTAGATAATCAAATTTATCTTTTTGTTCATTTTCACAAATAGTTTTTAACCTTTTCTGTGCCTAAGGATAAATTAGTCAACAGTGATTAGGATATTCTTCTTGAAATTTAATACTTTGGTGGACCACAAATATGTAGATCATAAGGAAATCTGTGAGTGAACTTCTCTGGGCTAAGATTTCAGTAATGAAAATACAAAGGGAATAATAAGACTTCAAAATTAGCGCAGGGGTTTAGCGTTCTTTAACTAGGCAAAATAAAATACCAAACAAAAAGAAATAAATAAATAAGTCCTAGCGCTTGAAAGCATAAATCATCATCTCTCATCCCCCCCCGCAAGAGAGACTTACACTACATATCGAATCCCTAAACTGATGAGCACGAATAGCCACTTTGAGGAATCCAACCGAGAGGTAATAAGACTTTTAATAGCCTTTATTCAACTTCTTTCTTTCTTTCATTCCTCTTGATTTGAGTCCTTGTTCCCCCCTCACTCACTCACCACCTTAGGGGATCTTAAGAAAATCATCGAATTTTGGCTGATTTTTTTTCTCATTTAAGATTATAATTTTCCCCCTTATTTGGGAAGAATCCTTTGCTGACACTCCCATCCTGCATACTTTTAACAATTATCGTTTGTAAAAAACTTCACTAATTAAAAAAAAAGAAAAAAACAGAGTATGCAGATTTAGAAGAGAAACAGATGCTCAAAGAATCCTCTCTCACAATGTCCAGTCTCAGTAACTCAGGAGACAACACTAATTGCCATGATGATAAGCACAAGATTACTTAGACTGCTCCAAGGTAATGGTTTCCAATCACTGACGCTACTAAAAACCACTAGTCTTTCAGCTATTCCGAAGCTAATATGGATCAAGATCATTCTTATTAAGAACCAAAAAAGCATGCTCCATCAGTGAAAATCGAGGATGTAATAAAAATAGAAGAAGGTATTCAAAAGGAAAATGCAGTGCACTAGACCTTTAAAGAGGCTAATAAGGCTAATTAAAATGAACAGCAAGTCTTTCCGATAATAAGTTAATAATAATATCTTTGGAGAACTAATTTTTTTTAATAGATTTTTGTTTATTTTCATTAAGACAACCCAACTGAAGAAGCAATAAGTAACGTTAAAAAGTCAACGCTTTGTGATCAAGAAACAAAAATGGCAGTTTGGATGAATGACTTCTAGAATTCTCTTAAAAGTCGATTTTCTCTGGAAATCTTTGGCTGCATTGCTTAGAAACTAAACTCTTTGGTAGCAGCCGCTGATAATTCCAAAGAGACCATTTCGATAGAGGATATCATGAAATTTTGCGCTTTTCTACTCAGCACTGGTATCTCAAAGAAGAGTACAATCTCAGATTACTTTGAAATATATCTAGGAGCTCCTCCTCTCATTTCTAAGAAGCTCTTTGCTACAATATGCGAATCCCTTTCCCATGAAAACTCTCCGTTGTAATTTTCTCAGATATTCTCTAAACCTTATGAAGAAGCGCGCTAGAACTCCTCTAAGTTAATTAGAACAAATTATCTAGGGCTTTTTGAAGAATTTAATTTTTTTTTTGGGTAAAAGAGCTCTTATCGTAGAACAAACGATCACCGTTTTCGTGCTCTTTAGTTGATTTAAGATATCCCAGTTATTAAATAAGAACCAGAAGCTCCTATTCCACAAAACATCCTTGATCTGCTCTCACGTAACAAACTCAAGGAAGAGTATCTTCCTCCGAGCTAAGAAAATTAATCTCAGAATATTGCTCGATCTTTTCATGTTCCTTAGGCTCCGATTTAGATATTCAAACCGGATTATGTTTATTGTTACAACCCTAAAACTCTTGCTCTTTGCAATGTCAACGAGAGAAATTTTCAAATGAAACAAGAATCAGAAATCTCAAATATGTCAAGATAAAGAGGAATGTTTGAAAATGATATCTCCTCATGTTTTGGGAATGAACTTGATTCTAACTTAGATTTGGTTTTCTCTTTCGGGAAAAAAACTGCTCAGTGCATGTTTTTCGAGAATTACTTTAACCTGCTAGATTCACAAAACGAAGAAACATTTGCGCTTTTACAGTAAACTTACAGGAATAATCTCATTTAGAGTCATTATTTTTCTTTGTTTCTTATTTTTTTTAATTTGATTTTTGTGATTTATCTAGGACTGTCTGCTAGTCTCGTCCTTTGAGAGCAGTTGATCTGCAAGAATTTGAGAGCAATGGACTGCGAGCGTTTGCAGAATCTCTCTTTACAATGTGCATTAACATCTACTAGAAAACAAGCGAATTCTCTAGTAAAAGAATCCCCTTCAAGAACATCCTCAACAAAATAATTGAAAATCTCATGGAACGTGCAAATCAAATCACCCTTAATAATAATTACAACACACACTCGCTCTTTGATATTTCATCAAATATCTCGCCCTATTCATCTCGAGTAATAGGCATAACAACACAGCAACACACATTTATTAAAACGAAGCACTGCAATTTTTGCATAGTCTGCTAGTAAAATGGAAAATACACCAAATCCAAATATTCCTGCGTAATCTGCTAGTATCGATTCGGAAGATGCATAGCTCTTTGTATGTACAAGTGCGATAAACTCTTTCATGATAATCCTTTAGAATATCTGAGCGTAGTCAACAAGAATGATAAATCTGGAGATGGAAATCATTAGAAAAAGAAAGATATTATTATCAAAAAAGTCTAAGACATCAGTGTTAGCGATTATCTTGAGTAATTGGAAATGTATTCTAAATCAGTGTCTCTCTTGATGAAAACATTCAATGAGAGTAAGTCAATCGCTTTGGAACCTGTTTACTTAAAGTCCGCTGCGAATCTTGCCAAAAGACAACTGGTAGATAAAACACAGACAAAATCGCAGAATTCAAAAGCTGAAAATTAATTATTATTTGGAAATGCTGAGAATCTCCCGTTTCTTAATTTAAAGCTAGATGAAGTTGAAAGTATACAGCTAAGATTCCCTCCTTATGTTGAAACAGCCCCTGAATCCATTCAATGCACAGTCAACTCTATCGTGAAAAGATAAAGAAAAAAACAAAAATAAACAATAGATCTCCAAGATGAAGAAGAAGAAGGATAATTCCCCGAAGAAGCAGAAAAATAAGATAAAATTCCTTTTGAACTTGATGAAGAGCATTCAGAAGGTAATGATAGTGAAAGCCCAGCATAAAATAGTTAAGATCAAGAAGAAGAAATCCTTTTTGAGGATGATTAAATTGAAGATCATCATTAGCACTTAAAAGAGAATCTATGATCAAAGCTCCTGCTTTTCTTCATCGCTATGAGTTTAGAGCTATAATACCTATCTCTTTTTTTTCTTTTATCACTCTCACTCTTCCAGTCAATAAAATAAATTGTCACTTACCCTATTTATTGAACTCTAGCAGTATTGTTATTTTGATTATCCTCAAAATAATTCCAAAATTCTAGTAAAAAAATAAACAATTTTGTCTTTCACTTTTTTTTCATCATAAACGATAGATAATCTTATTATTAGGTTATCAGAAATACTTAAATATTCGATTCATACAAAAAATCTATGAAATGTCTCTCCATAACTCAACTAACATACTAACAAGAATGATGAGAGAGAGAGAAGATAAAAAAAAGATTTTTCAAATAATTTAGTTAAGCAGTGAAAAGAGTAAAATAAGAACTAAAGCTGATTGGATGTCTTTCACTGGTTTCCTGGATATCACTCTTTGATTTCCCCTATGACTTCAAATAGCTTCTCGTCACTGAAATCCTTTCCATCTGATTCATCAAGGTTTATCGAATCAAGAAAATTGAACCGATTATTTAAGCGATTCTACTCTTGAAGTGGGCTTGTATTTAAGTTCAGCGACTAAATAACTTAATCTGTGATCAGATTAACATCGTAATTAGTATCTGATTCTGTCTCAAAGAGTTATCTCATGTACGAAGGAGTAGGCTCAGCTGATTACGTTAGAAATTGCTGCTGATATTGATTGTCCTAGAAGGTAGAGCTACAGAAATTATTATTCTCATCTTGGAAATATGGGCATTCTGGAAAAAGTACTGATTGTTGGAGTGGAACCTGACAGAGATTCTCAGTTTGAGAAGAATATTGAGCTGAAATAAGAGGGGTGCTTGGGGAAACCTAAGAAAAACAATTTGAAGGAACCATTGGCTGATTATCACTGATATGGTTTGAGAATTAATTATAACTATGCTAGAAGTTAGGAGAAAACTTAGTATCAAATGAACTACTTATAACAGTCGATGGGCAGGTATTCAGCTAGATTTGCTGCTATTCTTGTTATTTCATTGGAGTTTTTGGAGTTTCAGGGAAAACTAATCTTTACTAGGAGGATGTAGGCATGTGTTATTGCTAGTTTCCCTCCAAAAATTTCATTTGCATTGAAGGTTGTTAAGAGGGAAAACCATCCTGTTAGTTGCTATTGTTCCTCTACTCATTGATATTCCTACTGCAGTTATTGCTCTTATCATCTGTTGTGGAACCCTTTTTTTAGGCAAAAAGTGGTTGACCTCCAACCATCTGAGCTTGATTGAAACGTTGTTTCTTCAGCTTCTCTGCATCTTTATCAACAGGAATTTTGATCGCCTGTGATTAGATAAGCTTTCCAGATACGTCTCTCTGATAGCTTTTGTTCGGTTATGGATTTTTACAAAAGGCGATTATACTATTCCTCACATATTTTTCAAGGAGGAATTCTACTACCTTTTGGTAGTACAAAGGATGTGGAGTTGCATCAAATGAATTCCTTAAGTAATTTTAATAATTTTTACAATTCCTATCATTTTTTGAGATCGGACTCTGACAATTATCAGGCTAATCTCCTTGATTGAAAAGCCTTTATTGTTGTTTATTCTTCTTGATAGTACCTTCAGTAGTGTTCTAATTTTTGGTATCTTCAGGCTATTGATTTATTCTGTCATCCTAATCTTCTTCATGGCTACATTGATTCAATATTGAAAACTTGGAGACTTTCTTGAAGAGGCTTTCTTTTTATTGTCTTAGACTGTCATGATGATGGTGATGATGGGGATGATTTTATGGTGTTGAAGGAAACGGATTTCTAATTTCATTTGGAGTATCAATATTATCTTAGATATCCATCGAATGTGTTCTTGAAGCTTTTCCTGATGAAATTCTTTAAAGTTACTCCGAAAACAAACCCGAAAATGGAGATTTATTTTATTATTCTACGGCCTTCTTTTAAGGAGTCGATCTGATTGATTTGATCGATGAGCTAGCTGTCTTTTTGGTTTTTTCCAGCTTCAGCTAGCAAGCATTAAAACAAATGAGCCAATTAGAATAAAATAAACAATTCTAAAATTACTTTTTATTCTGAAGGGCTGTTTGGACAGGAATTGAGTACCAAACTAGGTAACTTTTTGATTTTTTTGGCTAGCTTCTAGTGCTAAAAACTCCCTGAAGTACTTGCACTTTCTTAGGAATTAGGTGGAGAATACAACTCAATTTATGCTTGAGAAGAAAATGGATGCTACTAGATAGTCTGCGGGGATACCTCAAATGATTCAGTCATCTAAATAGGAATGTCATAAATCTCTTTCCATGAGCAATTAGTTCTCTGAAAGTGTTCATTTCCAGTGAATTGAGAGCTTAGTTACACACCAGGAAGTGTACAGCCTGTTGCTAGGTTTTGATTGCTTAGATCAGGTTCTTGTATCATTTACAGGGGGGGAAGCAATATTTTTTGATTTGCTCTACAAGATATTCAGTTTAATTTTTTGTTGAAAGTTCTTAATTAATTATGAAATATTTGATTTTGGGGAATAATATGAATCACCAACAGCTAGCTCGTTGTATCTAGATTGTATCTTAAATTATGCTCTTACTTCTTGTTTTTACCATACAATCAAATTAATTTAAATAATCATTTCTTCAATAATCAGAATATTCTGATCAAACCTAATCCCTTAACTAATTAGCATATGTTAGATTTAGAAAACAATTTCTTAAAAATGATTTCTCATTTTTTGAAAGTCAAGTTAAAAGTGCTAAAAAGTTTAAGAAAAAAATATGTATCAGTGAGTTTAATAAAAGGACGTCTTACTGGAATCTGATGTAAGATTAAGGAAATTCAAAATAAATGATTGCACTTTGCTAAGGAAAAAGTTATGAAATAATAAAAAAATGTTATAAAATAGTGAATAAATGTGATTAGATTTCTAATTTAAAACAAATAAAACTAAGGAAAATCATGAAGAAAAGGGGGGATTTTTTTAAAGAAAATGCAAGTGGGGAGGGAGGGAAGTAAGAGATTTTTGTTATGGGTCAAGGATAATATTAATAATAATTTAATCAAGATAACCTTTAATTTTTTGAGTCTAAACCAAAAGATATGTGCTGGCTTGCTTGAAAAATATTAATTTCTCAGGCCGGGGAAGGTCTTTTATAGTTGCTTTCATATTTATTGTTAGCAGCTTCTGATTAGCGATGATATTTGTAAAGCAGTTTAGCATCTCTCTTGGAGAGAAACAGCTATTCTGGGTTGTTGATGCGTTTTTGAGCTATTTCTTTACCGAACTCGTCTTCATCGCTGTCCTCTTCGATCTTTTCCATTTTATTCCATTATCCAGTGGTTACGAATTATTATTTTTGGGAAGCTCCTCGTTTTGGTCTTCTTTTCTTAGATCTCGGAGGTAGTCCTTTATTTCCATTTTCTGGCTTGCATTGTTGTTGATCCTTTGAACTACATTCTTATTAGCTAGATTATCTTATATTTTAGTTATTACTAAAGCTAGTGTCCTCACAATGTACTGCCACTTCTGGTGACTGCTTTAGATCTTCTTTATGAAAATTATCATTATGTATAGGATTTTACTCCTCCCCTCCCACAGAATTATCTGAATTGCTGAAAATAGAGCCGGTCCCTGCATTTACAGCTGTAACAGGCGTGTCTTTTTCTTTAGAGATATGTCCAAAGTAATCATCGTCTTCATCTTCCTCGGAGATCTGCATGTTGCATTCCTATTGGAATTATTCTTTCAGTAGTTTCTCTGAGATGTTATTCTCCTTTGATCCATTTATTTTTTCCACAGGCTATTTAGAACGACTATATATTGATTTGATAGCATCAGAGATACGTTTATCACTGAAAAATATAATCATTGTGAAGAAGCCTTATGTAGTAATTAGAATTGTAGATGCGGACATCAAAGCATGGATACTCGAACCTCCCGCTAACATGATAGATCTGTTGATAGTCCCACAAAGCCAACACATGATCCAGAGAGTAGGATAAAAGAGGAACCTCCTGATGACAAAGAATGTCTCTGTTTTATCGATTTCTAGGTCTTTGAGAATTTTTAGTGTTTTAAGAATGAGAATGAAATTAAGCGCAATGCAAATCCACAGTGGACCATATATCAAACCCCAAACTTGCAATTATCCATTTACATGCCCTGTTGATGTTATCCAGCATGCGTTATCTTCTTAGCCGTAGCTATCGCTGATAAGTGGAATGGCTGAGAGCAACAATGGGACAATGAATCCTATCCCTATGAAGATTAACTCCCTTTTCGCCATGTTAGCAATTCGATTTTTGACAGTATCATGGATTGTAATGGACAGAATTGTGATCCATATCAGCACGCATTGCGAAGTGTAAGTCGAGATAAATGCTTAGATCACGCACAAAGTTGATAATTTACCATTTTCATAAGCTGAGAACTCGTCACAAAAAAATTCTACCATGGTTTGTATGGAATAAATGAGATTAGACATTCCAACATACATGATCATCTTATTCCCGAAAGTCTTCAGTTCCGGGAGGGAATAGTAAGCAACAATTATGACTATGCTGCCAAACATAGACATTCCGCAAGTTACTATCCCGAGCACATTTGTCACTGTATCAATATCTGCCATTTTCCCTCACTTTTTTATAACCCTGCTGTTAAAACTCCGAGTGCTCTCAAAAGCTCACTTTCTTTAGATTCACTTTGGGTCTCTTTTTTTTTTCTTTTATAGACACTGCATAACAACCATTATTCTCCCCCTCCCCACAGTCAAATTTACTTGCGAATTAAAAAAAATATTTTTAACACATGTACTTTACAAGCATAAACAGCTTTCATTTTGCAGTTTGATTGAATAGCAAACAGACTAAGTAATCATTGTACATTTTGAATAACTCACCGATCGGAAAATAGTTAAATAATACAGAAAAATAATGTTAACAAAGTTATTTTTCGCATCATTTTTTTAACTTTTTTAAGATTTATAAGCTTGGATTTTCATTCGCTGTTCCTCCTCTTTTTCTACCTTTTTTGGTGTTTTTTTCAGGTAAATTCTCAACAGTCTCTTTCTCAATAGGCTTTCTATCTTTCTCTTTCCCAGTATTGTCAGGTTCAATTTCAGTTTGTTCGTCTTGTTCTTTAATTGTTTCGAGAACTTATTCCTCTTTAAACTCTTCAACTTATTTTTTCTCAAGGGACTAATCTCCTTGATCTTATTCTTCTAATTAATGAAGCATCTTTTCCTCTGCCTCTTCACCTTCACTATTCGCATCTGGCTCGTCTTCTTCAGGAGGAGCTTCTGGTTTCAAGAATATATTCCCTTCATCAAATTCGTTTATTGGTTAACTTTCTGTTTTTTCTACTTCTTCTTCCTTTCCTTTCTCTCCCTTGATTGTGCGCTTCACAAAGTCAATGTAGTTTTCCATTCCTTCTGCATAATCAGGAGAATGTGTCTTTAAATTTAGCAAATCATTCTCGTCTTCTTTAAAAGTCAAGCATTTATGATCTCCTTTATATTGAAAAAGTTATTTCATTAACTCATTATTATGAGCTTTTACAATCATTTTATCATCTACAACATTCTGACTTAAATCCTCCTTTAAGAACTATCTCTACAGAACTTTCTCCTCCATGGTCCCACATGAGATCAGTCTGTAAATATGCACAGGTTTAGTTTATCCATCTCTCCAAATTCTACCCATAACTTAAAGATCATTGGAAGGATTCCAGTCAGGCTCCATGAGAACCATACGATTAGCTGCTGATAAATTTAACCCTGTACCTCCTGCCTTACCACACAGTAAGAATACTCTCAGTTGAGTCTGTGGATCTTAGAATCTATTTAGATAAAAAGAGAAAACTCAATTGTCAGTGCTCAACAATGATTCGTATAAATATTTCTTAAATCTTTCTCAAATTTACCTGTCAATTAGCTCCTAACGCTTTTGTGCATTCACAGATCCATCAAGTCTCACAAATTTTAAATTCTTCTCCTTTATCATCATCTCTAAGACATCTAGAGTTTACGTCCAATAACTCACAATAATCACACGCTCGATTGAAGATGATTTTTTTTCAATAGCTCTCATGGAGTTCAAAATATCAGAGACAAACTTAAACTTAAAGGCTTTATCCCAATCAGATAGTGCGAAATCTTGAGGGAAGTACTGCTTAAACTCCTAAGAAGCTTGCTGAGGGGGGAAAAACACATCTTTGTTTGTTATCTGCTTTTGCCAATTAATAAACTTTTAAATTGTTTTACATTGTTTTCATCGGTATAAATGAGTTATGGGTGATTAAGAAGCTTTCTCATGACAGTTAGCAAGCTGAAAGCCCCTGTGTCTGACTCAAATTCACTTTTTAAAGTTCTAGCTAGTATCATTTTCTTGTACACAAACTCCTATAATTCTGTTAACTTCAGGAAAATGAAATACTCCGATCGAGGAGGGAGTAATTTTTCCAAGATATCAGCTTTTCTACGAAGTACAAACTTACTAATGATGTGGGTGAGTTCCTTGCTTCGAACAGCAGCTTTTTCAACAGTTTAAGGAGTAGCATCGCTTTTTAAGGCAGCTAAGATTGGATCGGAGAAAACAAACTTAAATTGCTTTTCATTTTCGAATACGTTTGGGTTGACAAATCTGAGAAAGAAAGAAAAAATTTAGTCAGCATAATTTGAATCATAAACTAGATAAACACTTATTTCTTTCTTCTCTCTCTCTCTCAAATATATATCTGTCTGCTTTCTTGAATAAAATATTGAAGGCATGTTTACTTCACGCAAGAGTAAAATTCATCTAGCGAATTTTAAAGTGGAGTACCAGTAAGAATAATACGCTTATGGCACTTTATCGAGTTGAATGAGCGAAAAGTTTTGATATTCATATTTTTTAATCTGTGACCTTCATCGAAAATTAACAGATCGCAGGAGTTAGCCAGCTCATCCACATGCATACGGAACTGCTCATATGAGATAAGAAGCATTTTCTAAGGGCCCATTGCAAATTCTGCGCAAGCTTTGATAACCTAAAGAAACAAAATGAAGTTCAACAAATAATAAAAATGTTGTTTTTCTGCTTTTTACATTCTCTCTGCTTCCAATAGCTATTTTTGGGCTAAGTCTTGCTTCGCCTAGCCATTTTTTGACTTCTTTTTTCCATGTTCCTAGAAGACTTACAGGTGCAACAACAACGACTTTCTTTAACATCGGCTATGTGCTAGAGAATGGACCTAAAAGAAAATAATTAGAATATTCTTTCTCATCTGAAAATTTACTTCTTCTGATGAGTGTCCAGATTAACGCGATACTCTAGAGTGTTTTACCAAGACCCATGCTGTCCTTAAACGAAAATACAAAGAATAAGAGAATAATCTATCTAAACTAATGATTTTACAGCTAGAATGCACCCGCTAATATCAGGTCCTCTCAATCCTGATATGCACTCAAACATAAACTTAACTCCTTGTTTTTAATGAATTCTCATATTCTCGCTTAAGTAAGGATCAATGAACACTGGGAAGATCTCAGGATTATCACTATCAGTGAGTAGAAATGCTTTTGCAGGTACCTAAACATCAGAAGGTTTTGATGTTTCACTTGATTTATTCAGCTTTAGAGGCACAGATAGCTTTTTCTTTTTCCTAAAACAAAAAATGAGAATGAATTTAAATAATTTAGGTGATTGTTTATGGGGTTTACTCTAGTTGATCTTTATCAAATGTCATCTTCGCTTTGACGAAGCACCTTCCACTCAGGAAATCTTCTTTTTTTATTTATGCATCTTGTTCAACTTTTTGATTATTTTAAGAATAAAGATATTTTAAAACTCTATGAAAGAATCTACTATTTACCAAAGAATGAACCGACGATGTATTGATCTGTGTTATCGGGATTCGGACAGTAGAGCTTGGAAGAAAAGCTGTCATAAATCTTCTGTCCATCTGAATTATACAGTTAGATTTTGTTGCCATGGAATACAATGATACCATCATCGAGCACCTTATGTTTCTTTTTAACATCCTTCGACCAATAACATTTATGGAATTCCTCTAAGATTACTTTTTCGCCTCCGTCCTTTGAAGGATCTGCAGTTTTTGCTGCGTTTGGAGCAGGAGTTGCTATAGAAACTGGTTTGAATTGTTTATTAGTACCCTTAAGACCAATAGAACCAACTGGTTTCACAGAAATAGGAGATGGAGGAGCTGATGTAGAATTTGTTTCTTGAGTGGTTTGAGGTTTAACTTCAGGTAACTCTTTCGTAGGAAGAGATTGCATTGAAAGTGGTCGAGCTAAAGACGAAACTATTGGCTTAACTACAGGCTTAGCAATTACTACGCTTGGAGATTGTCCTCCTGAGACTCCATCTTTCTATCCAGGTGGCTTGAATGGCTTTTTGAGCATCTTAGAAAAAAAAGGAGATAATTTTTTTTGTAGCGAAAATTAAGATCTCTAAATTTGTTTGCTACAAGATTTTCATAAGAAGGTGATTCAAAAGGCGGCAATAATTATTTCCAAGAATTAATCAGATGGCTGGATTTTGATAAAGGTTATTTTCCAGTGGTTTTAAAGAATTGTGATTATTTTCGAATTGTTTTATTTTGATTTCATTGAATAAAAGGGCATAGAAAAAAAACCAATATTGATCAATTTGTGTGTTAAGTAAGAAAATTCGAAGTAATGGAGTTCACAAACATGCAATGCATGCAGCTCATTTTAAAGAAGAAAATGCTAAATCACGCTCTTCGATTAATTCCTGGGTTGTGATCTCAATTCTCTTCTTGATGTTTTCATCCCATTTAAGTCCTTGCACAATCTTCCAGTTTCCATTCTAGCAAGTCACTGGGAAGGAGAAACAAAGATCTTTAGGAACACCATATGAGCCATCACTAATAACTCCCATTGAGACAATCTATCCTGGGAAACTACCAACAAACCAATCGTGCACGTGATCACAAGCAGCACTTGCTGCAGAAGCTGCTGAAGATTTATCTCTCATTGCAATAATAGCTGCTCCTCTTTTGGCTACGCTTTCCATAAATTAACTAGAAATCCATTTTTCATCGCAGACGGCAGATTTAACAGGGGTTACAACACCTTTCTGAGGATAATCAAGGATAACTCCTAGCTGAGCATCTGGCACTTAAGTTGCAGAGTGATTACCCCAGATGATAAGGTTTCTGACTTTTCTATGATGAGTTCCAACTTTCTCAGCAATCTGAGACTCCGCGCGATTCTAATCAAGTCTAGTAAGTGCAGTGAAGTTTGCTTTTGGAATATTTGGAGCGTAGTGTGACACGATCAGGCAGTTAGTGTTCGCAGGGTTACCAACAACTAAAACTTTGCAGTTTCTGTCAGCATATTGGTTGATAGCTTCACCTTGCTCCTTGAAAATCTATCCATTTTGGCTTAGAAGATCTTTACGTTCCATTCCAGGACCTCTTGGTTTTGCACCTACTAAAATGGCTACTTGGCATCCTGTAAAACCTTCTTTCAGATCAGTAGTAGTTTTGATCTCTGCTAACAAAGGGTAAGCGCAATCATCCAACTCCATGACAGTACCTTACATGGGTCGTTTAGCACCAGGGAGCTCAATGAGAGTAAGAGATATCGGCTAATCAGGTCCGAAAAGTCTTCCCTAAGCAGCAAAGAATACAGCTGCATATCCAATATTGCCTGCAGCTCCAGTAACTGCAACTTTAATGGGCTTCTTGAGCTCCTTGTAGGGGCAAAGATGTCTGCCAATCGATTGAATTCTCTCCATCTGAAGTCTTTTGAAAGTTGCTTTTTAAACTTTTTATTTTTTTAACTATTTATTTGAGTGCCAGTATCTGGTATAGATCCCTAAAGTGCGATTATTTAAACGAAGGTTGTTTTTTTCGTAGACGTCATATGCGTAAACTGCATTTCTTTACGTATTTCCTCCCCAATGTTGTTAGGTTATGATTATCGTTCTTGTTTTTGTTTTTATTATTTGTTTTTTTAAAAATACAGAAAGTATTCATATAATCTAATAATTGATTCATTAATTTAGAAGAGATTTACTAGCTTAAAAAAGTAAATAAAAAGCTCTAATTAAGTTGTAAACTTCTAAAAAGAGTCAATTTCTCATACCTTTTTAACTATCTTTCTACTATTACAATACGAAATTAATCTTCTACATCCTCTCGTAATTTAAAACTTTTAATCATAACTCATGCGGTACTATTCAGCCAATTAAAGCCCCAACATTTTTAAAAGTTAACGCTCTAAGTATAGTCAAACACCCAATAAGAAAGCATGTAATTTTAATCAGCAAAAGAAAAGTAGAAAACAAATCGAAAGATTGTAGAGAGTTTATTGATTTTACACTTTTATTTATTGATGGTTAATCTCTTAGCTAGTAATACATTTATAAAGTGAAATTAATAATTTCTATTCATGAAATATCAGCTATTTGCTATTGATATTTTTGCCAAAACATAGATGTGCAAAACAGGGAATAAACGAAATAAATAGTTTTCCATTCTGATCGATGCCTTCATTTATTCTGATTCTTCAATGTTCTGAGACACCCTGCTTCTTGAGAGTTCATTAAGCTACTCCAATTTAGTCAGACTGATATTCTAAGAGTCAGATAAATTGATGTTAAAATAAGTAATTGAATTTATGTTTGTCTGTTTACCATTTTTTACGATTTTCTAGTCTGAACCTTGAATCTGGTAATTCTAAGCAAATATTCAATAATCAGGATTAATTTCAACTTAGTCAATGGATAATAATCAAAATATCTCTACCTATAAAGACGCTGCAGTTGTATTCCTTCCTTAGTAATCGAGTCTGTTCAAAGCAAATAGAGTATGAATCAATGTCATAATTTGATATTGTTTTCTAAGAATAATGTCTACTGATTTTTCGGTGAGGCGTTGTTAGTATTGCTGTAAGTGTAAACTGGCAATGTACTGCGAGGAGCATTAGCCTAAGAATCCTGCAAGTTTTGGAAATTTTACTTTCCAATGAGATCTTCAATGTTGATGTTTGGTTTTTAGTTGGCTTCATATGAAGAGGTCTGGTTCTATCCAGGATTTGATGGAGAAGTCGTAACAGTGTAAGATTTCGCTAAGTAATCGGGGAGATTGGAGGTTTGCTTGTATTCTTAGGAGTAGCTTTAAGGGGTGTAGGATTTCGATGGTTAGAAATTAGTAGCGTTGTCAGTAGAACTACCAATAGGTTTTGGAGAAGTTGAAGGAACATAGGAATAACTCGAGTTTGGAGCATACGACGTCGAAGTAGCTTGAGTGTATTATGGATAATTTGAAGGAGCTGCTGCCCTCTTCACCGCATCTTCTGAGTAAGGAGCGTAGTTTGGGTTGATAGTTTATTGAACTACCACTGATGAGGCTGTACTGTAGGGCTGTCCATTTCTGCTGTTTGCTTATCTGTGTTTTACAAAAATTGTCCATTTTTAGAGGAAAATATAATTATTATTATTAATAGTATTGCAATTATCATATCTTTCTTACGTTGAATATGGAGTCTGCTTGTAAAGGCTTGGACGAGTGAAATCAGTGGTTGCACTACTGCGAAGGTCTCCTCTGAATGATGCCATCGAAGTTAAACGACTAGAAAGTTACAAAAAATAATTACCTTATTTCCTTTAAAAAAATTGCAATTACTTCTGGCCAATGATTGATTGAGAGAACTTTTTCTTGGAGACATCAGTTGAAATTCCATATGCTTCAATGTATGTGCAGACTGGTTTTTGAGCTGATTAAGGAATTAGTGCTCCCTTTTTAAAATATTTGTCAGAACTTTTCACGAAACTATTCTACAGGCTCAGGGAGTCAATCCACAAGCGAGCCTCTTCCTTTGAAGGTCCGAAGACAATACCACTGTCTCTGCTGTAAGAATTAGGCATACTCAGAGAGCAATACTGTATTTTCTAGCCATATTACTCGTTTGTTGTTACAACAGGGAACAAATGCTTGTATTACGGGCTCAGTGAGAAAATGTAGGAGTCAGATATGCTTGAAGTTTCATTTGTTTGCTTCCCCCAACTTTACGAGCTAAATCCTCCGACAATATATTAGTTGTTCCCTTCTTCAAATTTAAGGATTAGGAATGTTTCTCCAGAGAATCCTTGAAGAGCTTCTGCTAATGAAGCATATTTGTAGTTCGATTATCCAGCTTGATAGAGGAGTTTAAGTTCACTGGCGTTGAGCAAGTAGTTATTGTTGATATACAGCTAAGTGAGTTGATCTCTTTTGATGAGAGTTTGCTTCTCATAATCAGGCATAAGAGGCATCATAAAGGATACTGTGCCATCAAGGAATTTTCCCTTGAAGTAAATGTTAATCAAGGTGGTTATCAAGTAGATTTGTTCTTTGATGAGCATCTAAAACTACCAGAACTCAATCTTCGCTAGAAAACAAAAAAATAAGAGTATTTAAATGTTTCTTGAAGAGATATCCTAAATGAATATTTGTCTGATAATGGAATTAAATTATTTTATCAAATCTTTACCATCGTCTGTGGGAAAGATTCTGTCAGCGATCGATCTTGCTGCAGCTTCATTGATTTTCTGTTCAGGCTACCCGCAAAGCATGTGGAGTACACACAGATTGAAATCGAGAGCTTCACTGTAAGTTATTAGATTATGCATATGATTTGCTTGATCTTTTTCTTTTTCAAGGGATTTCCTTAAATGTGGGAAGAGGATCATGCAGAGGAGAGTCACTCTGTCATAACGAGAATATATTTCACTGAGCTTCTTGTTAGATGGCTTCTTAATGAGAAGTTCCACTGAGTAGATTTAAAAAAAATAAACAATTAGATGATTTGTTTCCTGAAGCCGTTTTTTAAATAAATTAATTTTCTTAATCTTCGTCTTACATACATCGACGAATAGTTCTACGTCGACTCTATTTGTTGTGGAGACTTTCAGCATAAATTCATGCAGTTTCTCACCAAATGAAACATTTTCAGCAAAAATATCTCGGAAAGCTTGCACAGAGAGATTATCCTTCCCCTTTGTACTGGAGTCCACAAAAAAAGGTCAATAAACTAGTTAAAGACTTTCTTAGAAATATCTCTCATGTTTCATGATGTTTTGTGGAGATTTTAGCAGGAAAACTTAAGATTCTTATGATGAGAAACAAAATGTTACTCTGGATATGAGTTAGCAGTTTTTTGGTGAAACTGTCTGAGTTTTTTGATTTCTTCCTCAGTTAAAGTGCGATCTTTTCTGCTCTGATTGCAGCCCATTTTTTAGCTTTGTTTATGTTTTATGATATATATTTGTTAATTTTTGATTTCGCGTTTATTCTCTCTAGATATATCTTGTTTTATAACACACTCTCCTTTAAATATAGTTTTTAAATAAAAAAACAGCATTCATCAAGAAATGAACTAATGAAATAATCCTGGGGGGTATCCTCTTCATACGTCCTATCTTCTCCAATCTCTGACTTTTCTCACGTTGTAGAATTAAATTTAAAAAAGGACTTAACAATCTATCATTCTCCCATCTTATTAATTTGTTTTATCCATTCAAAAAATTGAAAATATCTTGAAGATAACTTGATAACAATTTTGGTTGATTTCTGATAAAGATTTTGAACAAAAAAGTGGAATGAGCAAGTTATGCTTAAAAATGAATTGAAATATTTGAATAAATTGTACAAAAAATATTTAAATGAGCTTCATTTGTGGGGCATTAACAAATTATGCAAACTGAATGGATGCAATACATTCTCTTTCAAAGATCATAATGGAGTTAAGAGGAAAATATAAAGAACTTCTAAAAATGAATGGATAATGAGAAGCTATTTAAGGTTTGATGATTTGAAGAAGACTTATTAACAGACAAATTGAAAACAAGAAATATATTAAGATAGAATGGGAGTGCTGAGATAAAGCATACACACATAGAGAGAAAGAAGGGAGAGTATTTAAGAAGAAAAGAATACACATTGTTTAATAAATATTTCTGTAGTAGCGGAGCAAAACAGTCAACAAAAACAAGAAAATAAGAAGATTCAGTGAGGGGACAGACAGCTAAAGGATCAAGACGCTTAAGAGTGAGGATAAAACTAAGCATCAAGAGATGACAGAAGAAACAGATATACAGCAGCTGAATCTCATTGAATACGAAGAGTTTCTTCAAACTGAGCACTCCACAAATCAAAATAATCCTGAAACATCATCATTGCCAAACTGTTATTAGAGTAATTATAGTCAAGGGAGCAACAACAACTTTGAAGATCATAATGACCTAGGTACGGACATAAACGTAGATAATAATTGCAGCAATGACCACAAGGATTTAGAAGGAAGTAGTATCAAAGAGCAAAGTGAGATAAACAATAGAAATGAAGACGAAGAAGGGAATATTCGTTATCAAAACAATAAGGGATCAGATGATCTAACTACTCATATATTAGCAGATAACAAAATGCTATCCGATTAGATCAATGGATTTGAAGAAGAAAAGCCTGATTCTCTTCATTCTTAAAACCTTTCAAACATTCAAAAATAGAAGAATCCTCAATTAATACCTGTTTCAATTGAATAAACGGCTGCTTTTCATGACAATACTCCTCAAAAGCTACAACACATTAACCCCTAAGATTAACTTACCGCACCGATGGTTTCCCCAATGTAACATTTTAAAGGACAATTACGTTTTAAATATTGAGTGGCGAACAAAAATATGCAATAATGCTCATTCTGCTTTTTAAATTATGTTGAATAGAAAGTAGACAAGAGAGGAACTCCTAGAAGAGAAGATTCTCCATATGGATATTATTATCTAAGCACAGAGGGAATAAATGAACAAAAAGGAAGAAAAAATAACATTTTTACTCGCTTAAATCTCTGAACTTAACACGCATATTTCAGAGAAAACTTCAGAAGCCTCTTCTATCCGCGTTGAGTATGCGAAGATCCAAAATGAGGTACTGGTTTGTTTGTTAGTAAAAAGTGAAGAATTTTAAAAAAATATTATTGTTTTCCAAGATTGAGTATCTGAAACAGCAGTAACGCATTAAGGAGGAGATTCACAGTGGAGAGTAGAATCTCATTGATGTGTAAATCAAGTAAGAAGGTACAGAATATATTTGATATTTTATTATCTTTGTTTTGATCTTAATATGGTGCTTTAATGTTTCAAAAAAGAGCAATTAATTGAATAAGTCAACATGAAGTTATCCAGATCATACATTTCTTTGTAGCCTTCACTGTCACCTTCCTAATCGCTTGGCCAGAAATCGTTTATGAAAAATAGTAAAAAACAATTTGAAGATTTGCTGACATCTTCATAACAACCAGTAGCAGCAGGGGCAGTTTCTCTTGCAAGTCCTCTTTCATCATAATCAGCGAATCCCATCAGCAGCAAGATTACGTTTCGTGATCCCCTGTCAAAATAGCCATATTGGAATGCTAATAATACTTCCGTGACTTAAGAAAATAAAAGTCCAATCCTTGAAATATAATAATAATCTTAATAATAATCACAACACTAAGATCAATTCGTAGAAGAAGAATAGTAATAAGAACTTTCTTCTCAAGGCCCACCTCCAAATAATTAGCATCTTAATAAGCCGAACCTTGGACACTCCAAAAATGCTATGTCGCATGATTTTGTATATAAACGAGATTTAGTTTTGCAGAGTTTCCATTAAGATCAGCCTGTGAATTCGCCAAGCCATTTATCAAACTAATAAGTGTACTCCGAATAGCAATAGACTCCAGTGGGTAATTGGAGCAAATAACCGTTTTATAATTGTTTATCTGCAGGCGCATCGCAAAAGCGTAGTTCTTCTAATCATGTTCCCACTTCATATGTTCCTTTGAGTTGTAAAAATTCAATAGGTGTGCCATTAAGTATTCTTTCTAGCAAAGAAAATAAAGGTAAAGAATTCTTCGAGAAATCTAATTCACAACCTCCAACTTAAAGCTCTTCCTCGGGAAAACATTCTGGAGTTAAAAGCACAGATGCTCCCAAAAAGAGCGAAAGTTATCGGGAATAATACATCAAGAATATTGAGGTAAACCTTTATTGTTTTGAAGGAATTAGTTTTTATTAAATTTAGAGAGGCTCTAATGGAGTTAATAATGATGATATTTTGTAACTTTAATCAACAGGAGCTTCAGTAGAGACTAGAATTTCTGAAATAGAAGAGAGTTGAATATGAGATTAAAGTAATTTTTATTTGTTATTCATTCTTTTGTTCCAAATGAACGACCTATTAAACGATAAATAATAATGAATAATTGAACTAAAAAACAGCCAGACAACATAGGAAGTTCACAGAGTACACGACTAGCTTCGAATCTTTAAAAAATATACAAAGAAAAGTGTGCTAACTAATCCGCTCACTCAGCATCTTAAAGTTAGATGTAGAGACTCTAACAATCTTCAAATAATCACTAAGTCTTACCTGAGACTACCAACGTCAACGCGAATGTTAACGCAAACTTGAACAGCAACAGTTCTCTTATAGGAAGGAGTTGTTCAAGGCACAGTGAGAATGCTCTTCTTCACTTCGCTCAACTTAAAAAATCAGAAACTACAAATAAAGAAAGTTACTTTGATAAATAAATATTCTAAACATCTAATTTAGCTCCTAATCCTAATAATAATATCCTTGGGATCATCGCGAATGATGAGAATTATTCAACTCTCAAGCCAACATCAGCGCTGTTTGATAATTATGTAGGGAATAATGGTGCTAATAATAGTAGTAATAATACAAATAACGACAAAACATAGCATCACAAAAATATAGGATATAATAAGAATTCTTAAATGACTGACACAACACTGCTTGCGGGGAAGTAATATTTCCCAGTATCTTCCAAACACAAGCTAAGAAATAACGAATTTAGCCTGCAGGATGCAGCTTTTATTCCTGAGCGGGATTCGGTTTCTCCTTTGAAAGTTTAGTCTACCAGAAACAGCTAGAGTAATAACTACAAACCTCTCACTGAAGGCCTTCTTCTTTCGGCTTCGCTAAAGAGTAAGCTGCAATTTTAGAATCTTCCAAGATATGTGAAATTTCATTTTTTTCCATTTTTTTCTTAGAAGACATTAAAAACCACAAAATGAGCTGGGACAATCTCGCACTCAAAGAGTAAAACGGATTACATTTCGCACCTTCAAGTGGATATGGTATCAATGGAGGTCCTTCAAGTACGAAGAATCTTCAATATAAAAATATGAATTTCGCTGCTCCGAATAAAATGACATAAATTTAAGTTAAAAACGCTTTCTGTAAGACAGCATCAAATATAAACTTTTATTGATAATTTTTTGCTCAACCTTTGCTCAATTTGCCTTACTTTTCCTTTATTTCTAGAGTTTGCGGAGAGTGTGAAAAATTCGAACAAAGGGTTTATTCCATCCAACACGAATTATTTTCGCGATGTCTAAGAATCTTTAAACTCTGTGTAGATAGAATCTAAACCGTTCTTTTCCAAAGCGTTTACCAAATAATTCTGAATAAATATATTCCAGCTTACCTCTGTTCTTTTCTCGTCTTGTTTGTTTTCGAGTTCTCCCGATTATTTTGAGAATTCTTTGTGATCATTGTATAAAGCTGTATTTATTTTAACTGGTTAAAGAAATAGACATTGGATTCCGTAGAGAATAAATAGCATCATAGTTTTGTTGATTTAGTTGGGAATATCTAAGATTTTTTAAAATACAAATGCATAGCTTGCTAACATGAGAAATCAAATATCCACTAAAACCAATAGCACAATAGGATATTTGATATTACATTTAATTCTCAAAATTATCAAAAATAGCACACAAATATCGTTTGGAAAAATGAAAACAAATACTAGCATTGGGGATTCTACTCCTAGCAATAATGAGCAAACTGTTGTGAAGAAGTACAGTTGGAAGTTCATTCCTTTACTCTTCGCCATTTGGCTCTCTTTCTAGATCGCTGTGTTTCTTTATGTGGGTGAAGTGCTTCCAGAGTAAGATAGATGTTTTATGATCTGAATTGAGACAATATTTTTTCGGTATCTTTGTGTAGATTCAGAAAAGTCGGTTTTCCAACTTCATTTGAAGCTGCTCAGGAGTTCTCAAATGTGATGAGAAATTATCTAACCACGCACTACTGGACTCTCCTTTTTTTCTAAGTTTCTAACTTTACCTTGTATTGTTTTTACTTCAATTCGTTTTAACATTCAAACAACATGTGATCATTTCTTTTTTTGATTTCTGCTTAGCCTTCAGACTTGGTGTATTCCAGGAACCTTCGTGTTTAATCTCCTTGGAGGAGCTCTCTTTGGCATCAAAGTTGGCTTTCCCATCTGTGTTGCTGTAAAAATGATTCTACAATTTCTGTGCCATTATTTCCTTATTTTTCACTCATTTTCATTTTTGAAGTGCAATACATTAGGGGCATTCATTTGCTTTAATATCTCAAAGTATTTCGCGGGTGAACTTATCGAAAGGAAGCTGTCTTCTCAGTTAAAAACTATTAAATCTAAGGTAAACTATATTCCTTCTTATGAATAAAAGAAAGATTCTTTGTTCTACTTAACTTAAAAATGTTAATATGATTCTTTTTGATATCTGAAACAGGTTGACGAACACAAGAAAGATTTATTCTTCTTCATGCTCTCAAGTCGTCTCTTCCCAGGCTCTCCCAATTGGGCTATGAACATAACATTTCCTCACATAAATATCCCTCCTCACTATTTCGCGTTGAGTGTTGCTCTTGGATTGATTCCTTGGAATTTCTTGACTTGCGAAGCAGGATCGATTATCAGTACTTTCAAATCGAAAAGTGAGATCTTCAAGCCAGAGACTTACTACATGGTATGATTTAAATAATTCATAATCACTTTTGAAACACGGGGAGAGAGAAACATTGTAATTATTGTTTTTGTGTCTAATTCTTAGCTGATTGGGATTGCAGTTTGTATGCTCATTCCTCCTCTGATCAGACTAGCTACCAAGTCTAAAAACAAAGAGGACAAGAAGAAAACTCTTTGATGTTTATCAAGAAAAACTCTTGTGTGTGTTTTCAATCAGATATTATTGTGCAAGCTTATTTCATATTCTTAACTTGTATTTATCACTCCATCATCATTTTAAATAAAACTTCTTCTTGTATGAAATATTCCCTGTTTTCTTCCAAAATGCATAAAACAAAGTGAATATTTCACCATTCAACATTAAATATGATAGTTTGACAATAAAAGATGAATAAACCAAGGTTAGCTACTAGTTTCATAAAAAAAACAAATGAGACTCCTAGTTCTACAAAAAATGTTAAGAAATAGATTCAGAATTGTAAAAATAAGCTTCTTAAAAAAGGTAGTGAAATAACCAATACATAAAATAACGATTCCAAAACAATATTTAAAGTTCTTTGTTTTCAAAGCTTTGGCTTAGGTGCTTGAGGTTTAAGCAAGCCATAGTTTTCAATATCAGCTTGGATCTTAGGGATAACAGAAGCATCATCGATAGTTGGAGGAATCTTGTCAAGGACTTATCCATCGACTATTTTCTTAATAGTTGCTCTGAGAATCTTGCCACTCCGAGTCTTTGGGAGTTTGTCGACAAGGATGCAGTTGTTGA